>Ga0265331_10000052_pt1 | contig 180662 bp, 151 predicted proteins | sample 41923metaG_FD_202088 | JGI IMG/M metagenome (GOLD analysis project Ga0265331, IMG submission 202088) | Rhizosphere microbial communities from Carex aquatilis grown in University of Washington, Seatle, WA, United States - 4-19-23 metaG | ecosystem: Host-associated > Plants > Roots >... | reverse complement strand
AGAGAACGCCGTGAACAAAAGCCCATCGACAATGACCTTTGCTTTTTTGATCTCCGCATGGGTTCATCCTTCTCATCTCGGCGTCTTTGCGCCTTTGCGGTGAGGTCTTTTGTCTCATTGAGGCTAGCTGACGCCGTAGGTCTTGAACCACGCCAGCATCCGTCTCCACCCGTCCGCTGCCGGCTCTTTGCGGTAACTGTCACGGTAGTCGGCGTTGAACCCGTGCGGCGCATCGGGATAGACGACGATTTCAGCGGTCTTGTGGGCGGCCTTGAGCGCGTGGCGCATCGCCTCGATGCTGTCGCCGGGAATTCCACTGTCGGCGCCACCATAGAGACCGAGCACCGGCGCGTGGAGCGCGCCGACGACATCGAGCGGGCTCTGCGGATGGAGGTCGTCGGTCGGGCCCGTCAGGCGCCCGTACCAGGCCACGCCCGCTTTGAGCTGCCGGCTGTGCGCCGCATACAACCACACGATCCGCCCGCCCCAGCAGAAGCCGGTGATCCCAAGCTTGCGCGTATTGCCCTTGCCCGACTGCTGCGCCCACGCCGTGGTGGCGTCGAGATCCGCCATGACTTGCGCGTCAGGCACCTTGGCCACAATCGCGGAAACGATTTCTTGAACGTTCGAGAGTTTCGATGCGTCGCCCTGCCGCGCATACAGCTCGGGCGCGATCGCGAGATAGCCGCGCTTCGCGAAGCGCCGGCAGATGTCTTTGATGTGTTCATGAACACCAAAGATCTCGTGCACCACCAGCACAACCGGATGTGAGTGGCCGGAGGCGGGCATTGCGCGGTAGGCCGGTAGCTGCCCGCCGGGAACGGGAATCTTCACCTCGCCGGCCACCAGGCCGTTCGCATCGGTGGTGATGGTCTGGGCGGCAACCGGCTGCACGGCGAGCGCGAAGCCGCTGGCCAGGGTGGTCACGAGAAATTCGCGGCGCGTGAAATCGGCTCTCGCCATCGGTGACACCGGTTATGCGTCGCCACGCTGCAACTCCGCGCGGATCGCCATGTGGGCGCTGCGCAGGCCGGCAAGCAGACCGTCCTCGTAGTTGAAAACAGGATCGCGCACGAGCGCGGGAAAATCCTGCGGGTTGCGCAGATCCTCGGGCGTGAGGTCATGAACGCTGTGGCGCCCCAAGCTCAGCAGCTTGCTTTCCTGCTGATCGATCATCTGCATCAGCAAACGATCCAACAGCGCGAGCCACTGGGCGCTCTGCGGCGGGGCAACGCTCACGCCTCGATCAACCCAGCACGCTGAGGAATTGCCGGAGCAGATCGTGCCGGACAGGATCGGGGAGATCCTCGTCGCTGAGGCGCGTCAGATCGCTCCGGTACCAGCTGCAGTCGCGCACATAGTAGTACGAAAAGGCTTCATCGAAGGCGACGCAGGCGGTCAGCGCATACTCCCCGATGCGCGTCGCCACGACGCTCTGATCGTCGGCGAGGAAAAAGTGCGCATCGTGCATGGCGCGAAAGAGGTTGATGCGGAGTCCCACGTAGCGTCGCAAACACGACCAGCGAGCTTCGAGGGAATACTGACTCATCTCCTCAATCCTGGCGCGCCGTTCATTGCCTGCCTGGCCCCGTGAGTGTGGCTATGCTACTCAGGTTCTAAATTCAAAACAAGGACATAAAACGATGACAGCCGTCGCCACACCCGCGCCCGCGCGGTTCTTTCTCGAACGCTTCGGGCTGACTGAACGCATGCTCGAGCAAATCGTCGGCAGCGCCATCGCGCGGCGCGCCGACTACGCGGATCTGTACTTCGAGTTCAGTACCGGCCAGAGTCTCAGTCTCGAAGACGGTATCGTCAAGAGCGCCAACCAACACGTCCTGCAAGGCGTCGGCGTGCGCGTCGTGGCCGGCGACAAGACCGGCTACGCCTATTCCGACGAGGTCACCATCGACAGCTTGCAGCTGGCGACGCGAACGGCGCAGGCGATCGCGCAGGAGAGCGGTGAGACCCGCGCCGTGGCGGTGCACGAAGCCCGGCCGGCGCACGACTTGTACACGCTGCCACGGATGCCGCTCGACGTGCGCGTCGACGACAAGGTCGATCTGCTGAATCGCATCGACATCGCGGCGCGGCGCCACGATCCGCGCATCAAGAATGTCATCGCCTCGATCGGCGTCGAACAGAAGTTCGTGCTCATCGTCAGCGCCGAAGGCTTCGTCGTCGGTGATGTGCAGCCGCTGGTGCGCTTGAACGTGGCGTGCATCGCCGAAGAGGCGGGCAAGCGCCAACAAGGCTCGTACGGCGGCGGCGGCCGCGTTGACTATACCTTCTTCCTCGACGACGACCGTTACTTGCGCTTCACCCGCACCGCAGCCGACCAGGCGCTACGCAACCTGCACGCGGCGGACGCACCGGCTGGTACGATGACCGTCGTCGTCGGACCCGGGTGGCCGGGTGTCCTGTTGCACGAAGCCATCGGCCACGGCCTCGAGGGCGACTTCAACCGCAAGAAAGTATCGGCGTTCTCCGAGCTGCTCGGCAAGCAGGTCGCCTCGCCACTCTGCACCGTGGTCGATGACGGCACCATCGCCAACCGCCGCGGCTCCCTCAACGTCGATGATGAAGGAACGCCGACGAGCCGCACGGTGCTCATCGAGAAAGGCATCTTGCGCGGCTACCTGCAGGACCGCCTCAACGCGCGCCTCATGGGAATGCCGTTGACCGGTAACGGGCGGCGCGAGAGCTTCGCCCACATACCGATGCCGCGGATGACCAACACCTTCATGCTGGGCGGGGATTCGACAGCCGATGAAATCATCCGCTCGGTCGACCGCGGCCTGTACGCCGCCAACTTCGGAGGCGGGCAGGTGGATATCACCAGCGGCAAGTTCGTGTTCTCCGCCAGCGAGGCCTACCTCATCGAAGGCGGCAAGATCACCCAACCGGTCAAAGGCGCAACCCTCATCGGGAACGGTCCCGATGTGCTCAAGCGCATCAGCATGGTCGGCAACGACCTGCAGCTCGACGAGGGCGTCGGCACTTGCGGCAAGGACGGCCAATCGGTCCCCGTCGGCGTCGGTCTGCCAACCGTGCGCATCGACGGATTGACCGTCGGCGGGACGCAGGCGGGGAGTTGAAGAGAGTGACGCGTGACGCGTGACGCGTGACGAGTGATGAGTGACGAGTCGTGAGCACCAGGGACCCGAGTAACATCAAAAAGAAGACAAATGAGTGATCAATCATTGGAAGACGTGGCGGCGGCGCTGCTCGCCGCGGCGAAGCGCAATGGGGCTACGGCAGCGGACGTCGTGGTAGCGGAAGGCAGCTCGCTCGACGTGGGTGTCCGCTTCGGAGAGATCGAGAAGCTGAAGCAAGCGCGGCAAAAGCATCTCGGGCTGCGTGTCTTCATCGACGCGCGCAGCGCCGTCACTTCGAGCGCCGACTTCTCGCACGCGGCGCTCGAAAAGTTGGCGGCCGACTCCTGCGCGCTGGCGCGGGTCATCGCTCCCGACCCGTTCGCCGGACTGCCCGAACCCGCCGAGCTCGCGCAGCAGATTCCCGATCTCGACCTGTATGACCCCGAGGTTGCCGCGGTCACGGCGGAGCGTGCCCTCGAATGGGCGAAGGAGGCCGAGCAGGCGGCGCTCGACGCCGATCCGCGCATCACCAACTCCGAGGGCGCTGAGGTCAGTGCGTCCACTGATCATGTGCTCTACGCGTCGAGTCTCGGCTTCCGCGGTGACTATCGGAATTCCGGCATGTCGTTGTCGGTGGTGCCGGTGGCATCCGAAAACGGCGCAATGCAGCGCGACTACTGGTACTCCGGGCAACGCAAGCTGGCGCAACTGGAAGCGCCCGCCACCGTCGGACGCAAAGCGGCCGCGCGGGCGCTGCGGCGGCTGAACGCACGGCAGGTCGCCACCGGCGAGGTCCCGGTGATCTTCGACCCGGAAACCGCCGCCGGCCTCCTGCGCCATCTCGCCGGCGCGGTGTCGGGATCTTCCCTGTACAAGGGGACCTCGTTCCTCATCGGCAAGCTCGGGCAGCGCATCGCCCCGGAATCGGTGACCGTCATCGACGACGGGACGCGCGTCGGCGGGCTGGGCTCGAAGCCCTTCGACGGCGAAGGCCTGCTGACCCGACGAACGGTGGTCGTCGATCACGGCGTGCTCACCAACTACCTGTTCGATGCGTACTCGGCGCGCAAGCTACAAAGCCACAGTACCGGTAACGCGGCGCGATCCATCGGCTCCGCCCCCGGCGTGGCACCAACCAACTTCCATCTTGCGGCCGGCACCATACCGCCGCAGGAGATCATCCGCTCCGTCGCGCGCGGGCTCTATGTGACCGAGTTGATCGGCTTCGGCGTCAACGCGGTCACCGGCGACTACTCGCGCGGCGCCGTCGGACAATGGATCGAGCACGGCGAGCTGGTGTACCCGGTCGAGGAAATCACCATCGCCGGGAACCTGCTGGCGATGTACGACGCCATCGAGGTCATCGGCAGCGATCTGGACTTCCGCCATTCGGTGGTGGCGCCGACGATCAAGATCGGGCGCATGACCGTGGCGGGAAACTGAGCGCGACGCCATCGGCCTAGGACCTGCCGTCGGCGTCTCTTTTATGGCCCGCTCCCGTTGGTCGCTAGGGGTTGCCAAGTCCGACAGGCTGCCAGCAAACCTGTCGGAACTTGAGAGCGGTCCATAGAAGACACGCCGGGCGCAAGCCGCTCCTTCATTTTCATTGAATTCTCTCGCGGCACTCGTCGTCTAACCCCGCAGTTCGCCAGTGACGGCTGAACGAAGTTGGCACAGTCGCCGCCAGCGCGCGGCGCTCGCCCAATCATCGGGGATCCGGGTGTGGCGACGCACTCGGTAGTAGGAGGTACTGGTATATGCGTCGGCTGCGCTCACAACCCGGATTCACCGCAATCGAAGTCACTGCCGCGGTGTTCGTCCTGGGGTTGCTGGTCATCATCATTGCTCCCAGAATCATGGGCCAAACGATCAAGGACAAGCGCGGCAAGGCCGCAGCGGACATCGCCAGCATTGCGGAGTCGCTGCATCTCTTCAAGACCGACCATGGAGTCTACCCTTCCACCGCCGACGGTTTGCAGGCACTGACGCAGCCCGGTCAACCATCGCACGGCAACCGTGACGGCTATCTGGCGACGGTGCCGGTTGATCCGTGGGGCAACGCCTATGCGTACTTTACGGACGGATCCAGGTTTCTCGTTAAGTCGTACGGCGCCGATGGGCGCGAGGGCGGCGACGGCGAGAATGCGGATGTTGTTAAGGAAGCATCCTAACCCTGATGTGACAAAAGAACTGCACCACAGAGGCACGGAGGCACAGAGAAGACGGGGATTCTGAGAACTAGAAATGCGCAGAGCAGACCTCATCGGAAATGAAATTCCGGAGAGCGGTTTTCCACTCTCAGAAGCCCGGCATTCTCCGTGTCTCCGTGCCTCTGTGGTGAGTCTTGTTCTGTCTCATTGGGGCTAACCGGTGGTCGGATTTTCTCGGAAAAGGAAAACGGAAGTGCGGGGTGTCCGTCGAATGTCAACCAAGAAAGCATCCGTCGAGCCGCGCGCAGGCGTGGATGCGTCGATGGATCAGTGCCGCCGTTCTCTGGTATACTCCGCGCCATGTGGCGTGGGGTGGTTGGATGCATGCTGGCAGCGGCCGCGTTCAGTGGATGCGGCCTCTTCAAACGCAGCCCGCCGCCGGTCAACGCGCCTTCCGCAACCGTGCAGACGGGCATGGCATCGTGGTATGGTCCCGGGTTCCACGGCAAGCGCACCGCCAACGGTGAGGTCTACGACCAATACGACCTGACCGCCGCGCACCAGACCTTGCCACTCGGCACCCGCGTCGCCGTGACCAACCTCAACAACGGACAACAGGTGGAAGTCCGCATCAACGATCGCGGACCGTTTGTGAAGGACCGCGCTATCGACCTCTCGTACGCCGCCGCACGCACGCTCGGCATGATCGCTCCGGGGACGGTTCCGGTACGCATCGAAGTACTCGGCGACCAACGCCCGCAGCTGATGGCCGCAGCGTACACGATTCAGGTCGGCTCCTTCGCGGACCGCAACAATGCGTTGCGTCTCAAGAGTACGCTGGCGCAGCAATTCGAGGGCGTGTACCTCGCAACCTTGGACGGGCAGGCGGGTACATACTACCGCGTCCGCTTGGGGCGCTTCACCCGACGCGATGAAGCGGCTCAGTTCGCCCGCTCGGTGACCCCATTGGGTCTCCCGGTCATTATCGTCGAAGACGGAAGCCGGCCGTGAACGGCGAGGGAACTGCGGACGCCCCTCGATACGCCGCGAAAGGAACGCGGCTACTCGGGGTGCACGGAGTGGGTTCTTGCCGAAGACAATCCGGAAACCCGTTCGCCCCGAGTAGGGCCCGTCTTTTCCGGGACCGTATCGAGGAGTGGCTTCGGAGCAAACCGGCAAGCCGGTTTGGACCGAGGTGTTGAGCGTGCGTCGCTACCGGCCGCTCGCCGAGGCCGTGGCATTGCTGGCCGTGACGTTTCCGCTCGCTGTGGGGCTGCGCGTCTCGACCCTGTGGCTGCTCACACCATTGGCACTGATCACGTTCACCGACCGCCCGTACGGCGCGTACGGCCTGACATGGGATCAGCCCGGCAGTTTCGCCTTCCATCTCGCCGTGATTCTAGTCGTCTTTCCTGCGTACGTAGTTGGACACTACACCCTCGCGCACTGGTGGCTTGGGGCAACCTTTCACTTCCGCTGGCCACCAACGTTCCTCGAATCGGTGGTCGATCAAGTGCTGGCGATTGCCCTGCCGGAAGAATTCTTCTTTCGCGGCTATTTCCAAACGGAGGCCGATCGCGTCTGCGGAAAGCCCTACCGCCTCCTGGGAGCCGACTGCGGCGTGGGGCTGCCGCTCGCCGCCGCGGTCTTTGCGGTGTGCCACGTCGTCTTCGGTGGAGCGCCACGGCTGATCGTTTTCTTTCCCGGGCTGCTGTACGGCTGGTTGCGGGCGCGCACCACGACCATCGCGGTGCCGGTCGCCTACCACGCGCTCAGCAACCTGCTCATGTCGATCATGGTGGCAAGCCTGAGCTGATACCTGCCGTTTTTTGTCACTCGCGTTATCAAATTAACGAACGCGCAAGGCGCAGCGAAAAAACGTACAGGTGAAGACACACCATCACTCCGTCTGCGGCAACCAGCACCCCCTCATCGCAGCTGGCGTGCGTATTGCTGAGGCTGGACGCAGAGGGGGTTACGTCGCTTATGGATATTACTCAGCTCTTGACCTTCGCGCATCGCGAAGGCGCCTCAGACGTGCACCTGTCGTCCGGCGAGCCACCAATGGTTCGTATGCACGGCGACATGAAACGCATCGAGCACCCGGCGCTCACACCGGAGCAGGTGCACAACATGCTCTTCGACATCATGAGCGACGCCGTGCGCAAGACGTTCCAGGAGTCGAACGACGCCGACTTTTCGTTTGAGCTCGGCGACATCGCGCGCTTCCGCGTCAATGTGCTGCGCACCCGTCGCGGCGAAGCCGCCGTCTTTCGGACCATTCCCACGAAAGTGATGACGCTCGACGAGCTCGGGCTGCCGCCGATCTCGAAAGAGGTCTGCGAAAAAGAAAAGGGGTTGGTGCTGGTGACCGGCCCGACCGGGTCCGGCAAGTCCACGACCCTGGCCGCGATGATCGACTACATCAACGAGCGCGACGAGGGGCACATCCTCACCATCGAGGATCCCATCGAATTCGTACACCACTCGAAGAAATGTCTGGTCAATCAACGTGAGGTGGGCCCGCATACGGGCAACTTCAACTCGGCATTGCGTGGCGCCTTGCGCGAAGATCCCGACGTCATTCTGGTGGGCGAAATGCGCGACCTGGAGACGATTTCTCTGGCACTGACGGCCGCCGAGACAGGCCACCTGGTCTTCGGCACACTGCACACCTCCAGTGCCCCGAAGACGGTCGACCGCATCATCGACGTCTTTCCCGCCGGCCAGCAGGGACAGATTCGCACCATGTTTGCCGAGTCGATTCAAGCGGTGATCACCCAAACACTCTTGCGCAAACGCGCCGGCGGCCGCATTGCCGCGCTCGAGATCCTGATCGGCACCCCGGCGGTGCGCAATCTGATCCGCGAGAACAAGATCCACCAGATTCCGTCGAGCATGCAAACCGGCCAGGCCGTCGGTATGCAGACACTCGACATGGCGCTGCTCGATCTCGTGGGGAAGGGGCTGGTGACACGCGAGGAGGCGCAGTCCCGTACGCTCACGCCAAACCTGTTTGGGCAGATGACCGCCGTTGATTCCAAGATCGCGCAGCAACGGCTCACGCATCCCACCGCCGCGCGTGGAGCGTAGCTGATGGATATGCGCTCGCTGCTCAGCGCGATGCTCGACAAGGGGGCATCGGATCTCTACCTGACGGCCGAAAGCCCGCCGGTATTGCGCGTCGAAGGTTTCACGGAGCCCATCGGCAGCGAGGTGCTCAAACCCGCGCAAGTCGAGGCGCTGGCCAACTCCTTGATGACCGAGCGCCAGCGCGCCGCCTTCGACGAGAAGCTCGAAATGAACCTGGCGATTGCCTCGGAGAAGCTGGGCCGCTTTCGCGTCAACGTCTTCCGGCAACGCGGCGCCGTCGGTGTGGTCATCCGCCAGATCAAGACGCAGGTCCCGACGCTCGATGAGCTCGGGCTGCCGGCCGTGTTGAAGACCATCGCGCTCAGCCGCCGCGGTCTGGTGCTGGTCGTCGGCGCCACCGGTTCGGGCAAATCCACGAGCCTGGCGGCCATGCTGAACTACCGCAACGAGCAGACCTGCGGCCACATCCTCACGGTGGAGGATCCGATCGAGTTCGTCCATCCACACAAGAAGTGCATCGTCAACCAACGTGAGGTGGGGTTCGACACGATGTCGTTCGGCGAAGCGCTGCGGAACACGCTGCGCCAGGCGCCCGATGTGATCCTCATCGGCGAAGTGCGCGATCTCGAGACGATGGAGGCCGCCATCACCTTCGCCGAAACCGGCCACCTGTGCCTCGCCACGCTGCATTCCAACAACGCCAATCAGGCGATCGAGCGGGTAATGAACTTCTTCCCAATGGCCCGTCACGCCGAGATTTTCCTGCAACTGTCGCTGAATCTACGCGGCATCGCCTCGCAACGGCTGGTCCCCGGCGTCGACGGCAAGCGCGTCGCCGCGATGGAGATCCTGGTCGACACGCCCTACGTCAAGGACCTGATCAAAAAAGGCGAGGTCGATACCCTGAAGGATGCGATGGAGAAGAGCACGCAAGAAGGCGGGCAGACCTTCGACCAGGCCCTCTTCCACCTCTATTCCGCGGGGCAGATTTCCGAGGAACAGGCGCTGGCCAATGCCGACAGCGCCAACAACCTGCGTATCAAGATCAAGAACCTCGATATTTCCGGCAAGAGCCTGCGCGAGCAGCGCATCGCCAAAGCCTTCGGGGGGGAGACGATACGCATCGAAGGTGCGAACAGCCCCAATTTTCGCCGCATCTAAGAGTTGATCTCAACACGAAGCAAAGAATATCTCGCGCCAAGACGCAAAGGCGCCAATACGCCGGATCTAACGTTCGCAGAAATGGCGTGGTGAGGGAGACCGGACGTTTCTGTTCCTTGTCGCTCCCACTTGGCGGCTTGGCACGAGAACCAGTCTTGGGGGTGAAGGTGAATTCAGCCGGCCAGCCGGGTCGCGTTGCGCAGCCACTCCAGGTACGAGTCCGTCCCCGCAGTAATCGGCAACGCGATCACCTCCGGCGTCTGATACGAGTGCAGCGCCCGCACGCGTGCGGCCAGTGGTTCGAACTGGCTTGTAGGCGCCTTGATGATCAGGAGCCACTCGTCATCCCGCTGGATCGCGTTCTCCCAGCGATAAATCGAGCGCACCGGCCCGACAACGTTTACGCACGCCGCCAACTGCTCGCCGACCAGGGCCTCGGCGATGCGTTCGCCTTCTTCGCGCGAACCGGCGGTCACCAGGATGACGCTGCAATCGGTCATCGACTCCCTCAATCTCAGATTTTGAGAATTTGAGGATTTGAGGATTGGATCTCTGGCCTGCCATTCCTCAAATCCGCAAATCCGCAAATCCTCAAATTCTCAAATCCTTAAATTCTTCCATCACCGCCGCCATTCGGCCACCAGGGCTTGGTAGTTGATGAGCGCATCGGCGGCCGGCGGCGGCTGCGGCGTCGCCGTGAACAAACGCCGCACCCGCAACCACGGCGATTGACGTTGACGCGGGCGGGCGCGCTGCGGCAGCGCCCCAAGTGCCGCCAGGTACTCGCGCACTGCAATGGCGTTGACCGGTTGCAGATGGCCACGGCGTTCGATGTCCGCCAGCGAGTTGGCGAGCCGCTCCGGCGTATACCCGGATTGCCCGATGAGCGCCTGGGCCACCGCGGCCACCGCGGGCAATGTGAGGTGGCCGTCCTGGAAGAGGCACGCCGCGGTTTGCAGGTAGTTGAACGTTGGCACCAGCCGCGGCCCGAAGCGCTGAAAGTTCGACGGCGGCGTGCGGCGCTCGAGGTTGATGAAGATCCGCGACACGGCAGCGGCGGGCACCATCTTTGTGGCCAGCTGCTTGGCTTCGACAATCAGTTGCGGATCGACGCCGATGGCCTGGAGGATGTCATCGACCTCACTCAGCGCCATCCTTCCGGCGACGATATCCGCGTACAGGGAGTAGATGATCGGATCGGATTCCCAGTCGTCGCCGAACAGCACCTCGCGCCCCGCCGGCAAGGTCATCCGGCTCTTGAGGAGCTCGGTGAGCTTGAAGCCGACCTGCTCGCGCAAGTTGCGGAAGCGGCCGCGGACGAGGTGATGGAGCTGGTCTTTGAACACGATCCCGTCGTACTCGATGCCATCGAGTGCGAGTTTCTCCTTGATCGCCTTGGCAATCTGCGGCGGGCTGGCGGAGATGAAGTAGATGTGCACCTGGCGGCCGGCCGCGAATGCGACGTTGCGCAAGCCACGGATCAGCGGCACCACACCCGGCACCGCGACCTTGTGCTCCGGTTTCTCGAACGGGATGCGCACCAGCTCCCGCAGAGTCTCGAACTCACTCTTGAGGTAGGTCTTGTCGAGGTCCCAGTAAAATACGACCGGGGGCAACGACGGCGGGCTCTTTGATCGGCGCAGGATCATCCGAGTCGGCCGACGGCGGCGGCAATCTCGCGGGTCACCCCGTCGCGCACCGCCTTCGCCGCGACTTTGACGGCATTGGTGATGGCGGGGGCGCTCGAGCGGCCGTGCGACTTGATGAGCAGCTGCTCAAAGCCGAGGAACGGCGCGCCGCCGTAGGCCGCGTAGTCGGTCAGGTCGCGCAGCTTGCCCAGACTGCCCGCCAGCATCATGAAGCCCAGCTTCCAGCGCCAGTTCTCCTGGCGCGCCGTCCCGGCGAGGTCGACGACGACCTCGGCGAGCCCTTCGAGCAGCTTCAACACCACATTACCGAGCAGGCCTTCGCCGACGATCACGTCGGCCTTCCCCTTGGCCAGATCGTTGCCTTCGATGTTGCCGACGAAGTTGATGCCGGACAGGCTCTTGAGCTGGCGGTGCGCCTGCACGAGCACGTCCCCCCCCTTGTTCTCTTCGACGCCCATGTTCAACAGTGCGACGCGCGGGCTCGGAATCTTCGAAACGCCGCGCGCATAGGCGTTGCCCATCAAGGCGAACTGTACGAGCTCGGTGGCATCGCAGCGAATCGTCGCACCGACGTCAAGCAACAGCGCCAACTGATCCTGGCCGGGATACTCGATCTGCCGCGGATAGACGCTCGCCAGGGCCGCCTTGCGCACGCCGCGGATGAGGCGGAAGTGTTGCGCACAGGCGAGCACGGCAGCACCGGTGTTGCCGGCGGTGACCAAGGCGTCGGCGTGCCCGTCGGCCACCAGTTGGGCGCCGACCAGAATCGAGGCGCGGCGTTTGGCACGCACCGCCGTCTTCGGCTCCTCGGCCATGCCGATGACGTCCGGCGTGTGGTGGATGCTGATATGCTCGGGGTTGTACGCGATCGCGTCGAGAATGGTCTGGATCTGCCGTTCGTCACCGACCAAGAGGCACTGGATGTCGGTGTGCAGCGAGGCGTGTGCGACTCCCTTGACGATTTCCTCCGGGGCCGAGTCGCCCCCCATGGCGTCTACTGCAATCGTCGGCATGGCGAGACCCGGTACGGTACTGGCCCGCCGGAGGGCTGTCAATTCAGGGAAAACACCGACAGCGCCAGCTCAATGCCTCATCTCAGACGTGCCCGCGGCGTCCCCCAAAGAATCCAGCCGGAGCCCGCGAGACGGATAAAGGTCGTCGAGAAGGACTCATCGGTCTTGGTCGGGCACTGTCAACCGTGATAATTGCGCTCACCGTGCGAAGAGCCGCCTTCTGGGGAGACACATACCGCTGCCTCTTGATCCTGGCGGCAGTCGCGCTGGTCGTCTGGATTCGCACCCGGCCGCTGTCGCTAGGCGCCGTCGCTCCGACCGAGCGCGCCCACCTGACCTACACCGCGCCGGACGGTCACGCGCACGTCCACCTCGGCGACTACGACAGCTACTACTGGCTGCGCGCCGCGCGCACTGCGCTGCGCAGCGGCAGCGTCTGCGATCGCCGCGTCGGGAACGAATGCCGGGACGACCACGTGCACGCGCCCTTTGGCGGCGTCGGCAAGTATGAGCGGTCGCTGCATGTCGCCAGCATTGTCTGGGTGCAGCGCGTGATGACGGCATTGCGGCCGGGCTATCCGCTGCCGGCGAGCGCCTTCCTGGTCCCGGTGATCGTCGGCGTCTTGGGCATCCTGCCGGCATTCGCCATAGGCGCGCGCCTCGCCGGCCCCGTCGCCGGGCTGATTGCCGCACTGCTCATCGCCGTGAACCCGCTCTTCCTGGTGCGCAGTATCGGCAGCGACGACGATGTGTGGAACGTCGTCTTGCCGTTGTACCTGATGTGGGCCGCGATGCGTGCCGCGGAGGCGCGCCAGCCGTGGCAGCAAGCGATCTTTGCGCTGTGCGGGTTGGCGGCCATAAGGCTGCATGCGCAAACCTGGAACGGGTGGATCTTCACGTATGCGGTCGTGATCGGCGGGCTCTTCGTCCATCTGATCATCACAATGCTCCACGCCGTCATCGATCACCGCAGCGCCTGGAAGACACCTGCGGCGCGGCGCGCCGCTCTCGGGTTTGCGGGGTTTTGTCTCGCGCCGCTCGTGCTTACCGATGTACCGGGGGCAGATCCCGCGAGTCTGATCGCAGCTCTGCGACCGGTAGGCGAGATCTTCCGCTCGGTGCAGCCGGCGGCTGGACCGGGCCCGACGGCGCATTGGCCCGATGCCTTCGCTACCGTAGGCGAGTTGGCGCGACCGGACCTGCAACGTATCAGCGGCGTGCTTGCCGATGTGCCGACCTTCTTCATCGCCTGGCTCGGATTGCTCCTGTTGCTGTTGCCCAGGCGCGGCTGGCAGTGGTGGCACTTCGCACTGCTCATCGGCGGCAACTACCTGTATGCGTACTTGGTGACCCGCCCCAACCCGGGCCGGCCCCTGTTGCTCGTGCTGCTGGCATTGCCGCTCGCGGTGGCCATCCTGCTCTCGGTACTCAGCAGCGATCGGACCGAGGACACGAATCGCAGCGTGAACATCCTCGTTGTCGGCTGGTTTCTGGCCGCCCTGTTTCTGGCCTTCGATGGGCTGCGCTTCGCGATGCTCCTCGTCCCGCCATTCGGCATCGCCTTCGGGGTCGCCATCGGTCGCTCGTGCGAATGGCTTGTCGATGCGCTCCCACATCCGCGGGTACCGCGGTGGGCGGCGGCGGGGTTGCCGTTCTGCATCGCGGTTGCCGCCCTGTTTCAGCCGGTGTACCGCGCTTATGGCGTCACGAATTCGTACGTGCCCGGAATGAATGATGCGTGGTGGGACACACTCGGGCGGCTCCGCGATGCCGCGCCGCCCGAGACGATCATCAGCACCTGGTGGCCGTACGGCTACTGGGCCGAGTATGTCGCCGACCGGCGCACGAGTATCGATGGCGGTTCACTGCCGACGCGCGCGCCCTTCTGGCTGGCCCGCGTGCTGTTCGCTCCGCGCGAGGACGAGGCGGTTGGACTCCTGCGCATGATGGATTGCGGTTCCGACTTCCATCCGATGACAAACGACGATGTGGGCGCGTACGATCGGCTCGTTCGCCAGCATGTCGACGCTCTCGCGGCGCAGTCCGCGGTCGAGGAGATCGCCCGCCGCGACCGCAACGATGCGCAGGCGTACCTGCGCGCCATGGGCATCGCCGAACCGGCGCAGCGGCAGATTCTCGCAGTGACCCACTGTGATCCGCCGCCGGGATTTCTGATTCTGACGACGGAGATGCTCGAGACCCCCGGTTGGAAGTACGCCGGGGCGTGGAGCTTCCGGAACGCGTACGTTGCCGGTCAACTGCGGGGACGTCCGGAACCCGAGGCGATCGCGGAAATCACCACACGCTTCGGGCTGCCAGAGGCAGACGCCGGCGCGCTCTACCGAACCGCCAGGCAGCTGCAGACGGACGTGGCGCGCGATGAGTTCATTTCGGCGCGGCAAGCGTACCTCACCAAGCGGTGGGTGCCGTGTGAGCCGGCGCCCGACGGCCAGACGCTCACGTGTCCGGTGAACCTCCCGTCGCGCTCACGTGGAGAAACGCTTGAGACCTTTGTGTACTCGCGGCAAGCTCCTGCAAGCGGCCGCTTTCGCTGGCGTCCAGTGAACGCGGCGCAGCGCACGGCCGCTCCCGCCACCGTCGTCGTTGCCGGGGCGCAACAACTGGAAGTCTTCCCCGCCGCGGATCCCATCGACCCCAATCTCGGCGTCCTGGTGGATCTTCCCAACGATCGAGTGCTCGTCGGAACCGTGGCGCTCCTCCAATCGACCTTTACGCAGTTGATGTTTCTCGACGGGAGATACGCGCGTAGTTTTCGGAAGTTCGACGAGCGCCGCGGCTATCGTGACGAACGTGTGGTCACGTGGGCGGTGGACTGGACAGCGGCCGCCCGGCTGCATGAGCCCACAAGCGGGCCGTGACGGTAGTCGACCAATACACGTCGATCCCCGCCGGTCTGAAGGTCGACCTTCATTAGACGGTTCTTGGCTTCAGATGATTCTTGGCTTTCTCCGCCTCCGTGGTGAGAAATCCCGGCTAGCCGCGGCGGAGCCGCTGCCGCAATTCGCCGGCGCCGACGCGATACTTGAACGCCTTGCGCCCGTTGACGAAGAGCACCGGAATCTCGGTACCGAACTGCGCCTCCAGCGCGGCGTCGCCGGAGATGTCGACCTCTTCGATCGTCCAGCCGAGCTGGGAAGCCACGGGCCCGACCACCGCCTTCATGTCGTCGCACAAGTGGCAGCCGGGCCGTGAGTAGAGCACTAACTGACCGGTCGCCATCGGCGCTGCATACCTGCACGGGCATCGATTGACAAGGCGCCGGGGTTCTTCTACTAGAGCCTGTCGCACTTAGCCGCCCGCAGCGACCCAACAGGGAGCGGGCCATAGAAAGGACGCTGGCCCCAGGCCATGAATTACGCGATCATTCGAACCGGTGGGAAGCAGTACCGTGTCGCTCCCGGCGACGTCATTCGTATCGAACGGCTCGACGGTGAGCCCGGCGCCGAGGTGGCCTTCACCGACGTGCTCATGACCGCCCACGACGGCGCCCTCCAGGTTGGCAAACCGCTGGTCGCCGGGGCGCGCGTCACCGGCCAGGTGATCCAGCAGGGGAAGGCCAAGAAAATCTTGGTGTTCAAGAAGAAGAAGCGCAAGAACTACCGCCGGCATCGCGGCCATCGGCAGCTGTTCACCGCGGTGCGCGTCACCCAGATCGAGACCGGAGCCGACGCCCAGCACGAGACAGGAGCCGAGAGCCATGGCGCATAAAAAAGGGCAAGGCAGCAGCCGCAACGGGCGCGACAGCCAGGGGCAGCGGCGCGGCGTGAAAATGTTCGCCGGCCAGCTCGCCAAAGCCGGTAGTATCCTGGTGCGCCAGTGCGGCACTCGCATCCACCCCGGCAAGAATGTCGGCATGGGACGCGACTTCACGCTGTTCGCCAAGGTCGAAGGCATCGTGCGCTACGAGCGCGTTGGCAAGGACCGCAAGCAAGTCCATATCTACCCGGCCTGAAGGTGTGGCTCCGAGATTCTGGCTCACACCGGAGGCCAGAATCCCAGGCGCGTGCGATCATGTTACGCGCGAGTAAATCTTGTTGTGACGGCAGCGCATAGCGACCAATCCTGTCCTGAGGCTCCCCGAAGGGGGGAGCGGCCCATAGAAGAGACGCCGGGCGCAGCCCCCCATGAAATTCATCGACGAAGCTGAGGTTCAGGTGCGCGCTGGCGACGGCGGGCGCGGCTGCGTGGCCTTCCTGCGGGAGAAGTACCGTCCCCATGGCGGGCCTTCCGGCGGTGACGGCGGCGATGGCGGCGACGTCATCTTCGTCGTCGACCCCGGCCTGACGACGCTGCTCGATTTCAAGTTTCAGTCGATCATCAAAGCTGGGCGCGGCGAGCACGGGCGCGGCAAGGAGCAGTACGGCAAGCGCGGTACGGATCAGGAAGTTCGGGTCCCTACCGGCACCATCGTGCGCGATGCCAACACCGGCGAGCTCGTCGCCGATCTGCACACGGCGCACGAGCGCTGCATCGTGGCACGCGGCGGACGCGGCGGCAAAGGCAACATGCACTTCGCCACGTCGACCAACCAGGCGCCACGCTTCTCCATCCCGGAGACCCCCGGTGAGGAACGCCGGCTGAAGCTCGAGCTGCAGTTGATGGCCGACGTCGGGCTCGTCGGCTATCCCAACGTCGGCAAGTCGACATTGATCACCAAAGTGTCGGCGGCGCGGCCGCGCATCGCCGACTACCCGTTCACAACGCTGGTCCCGCACCTCGGCGTCGTGCGCCTCGACGACGAGCGCAGCTTCGTGCTCGCCGACATCCCCGGGCTGATCGAGGGCGCGCACCGTGGTCTCGGTCTCGGCGATCGCTTCCTGCGGCATGTCTCGCGCACCTCGCTGCTCATTCACTTGATCGACGTCAGCGGCCTCACCGGCCGTGATCCGCTCGCCGACTACGATGCCATCAATCACGAGCTCCGCGCCTTCGACGCGGCGCTCGCGGAAAAACCGCAAATCGTGGTCGGCAACAAGCTCGATCTCGTCGAAGCGCGCGAACGTTTTCCCGACCTCCGCGCCGGCTTCGCGGCACGGGGTGTGGAGCTGTGGGGGATTTCGGCGGCGACCGGTGAGGGCGTCGCGGCGCTCGTGCGCCACATCGGCCAGCAGTGGCAGGCCCTGCGGGCCGCGACCGCGGTGGTCACGGCGGCGGCGCAGGGCACCGCGCCGACGCAGCCATGAACCAGCAATTGGCGCATAAGCAGCGCCTGCTGCCGCGCGTGCGCCGCGCCGTCATCAAGATCGGCAGCAGCATCTTGTCGACCGACGCCGGCATCAACCGCGTCCGTCTGCGCGCGTTGGCGGAAGAGATTTGTGGCGTCCATCAGCGCGGGATCGAGCTGGTCGTCGTCAGCTCAGGGGCGGTGGCCGCGGGTATGGCCCGTCTCGGCATGAAGGAGCGCCCCAAAACCATGCCGCAGCGACAGGCCGCCGCCGCGGTCGGACAGATCGACCTCATGGCCTTGTACCTGGAGTCCTTCGCCACGTTCGCGCGCCAGGTCGCGCAGATCCTGCTCACGCATGATGACCTGGCGGATCGCAGCCGCTACCTCAACGCGCGCCACACCATCGAGACGTTGATCGCCGCCGGCGTCATTCCCGTCGCCAACGAGAATGACACCGTGGTCATCGACGAGCTGCGCAATTTCGGCGACAACGACAACCTCTCCGCCTTGATCGCCGGGCTAGTGGAAGCCGATATCCTGGTGCTGCTCAGCGACGTGGCCGGGGTGTACACCCAGAACCCCCGGACCCACGCCAACGCGCAACTGATCGACGTGATCGAGGACGTCGCGCGCGCCACCAGCGCGGTCGTGACGGACGGGCACGGTCCGCTCGGCACCGGCGGCATGGCCTCGAAGATCGCCGCCGCGCAGAAAGCGGCGCGCGCCGGCATCCCGACGGTGATTGCCGACGGCATGCGCTCTGGCGTGTTGCCGGCGGTGTTCGATGTACGGCAAACCACCGGCACGCTGATTCTGCCCGAAGGTGATCGGCTGGCGCGCCGCAAGCACTGGATCGCCTACACCCTCAAACCCAGCGGCACCGTGGTCGTCGATCAAGGCGCCTTCGAAGCCATCACCCAACGCGGCCGCAGCTTGCTGCCCAAAGGCTTGAAGGAAGTGCAGGGCAAATTCAGTAGCGGCGAGTGCGTGCGCTGCGTCGACCCCGGCGGCCGGGAATTCGCCCGTGGACTCGTCAACTACAGCGCCGCCGAGTTGGAAAAGATCAAAGGCACCCACTCCGCGCGCATCGAAAGCGTGCTGGGGTACACGCTTGCCGACGAGGTGATTCACCGGAATGATCTCGTGCTCACCGGGAAGTGAGGCCTGACCGAGACGGATCTCCGCCCTCAGGCGGGACTGCAGCGTCGACAGCTTGCGCCCAACGTCCCCTGCAACGACCCGGTGCTGACGAGTAGCTCACCGCCGCCGAATGTCGAGAGCGGCACATGCTTTGAACGTCATAGTGTTTGCGACTGCAAAGGAGTACGATCACTCGTAAACCAACTGAGCTCGATCGCAGCCACCTGGGGAGAAGGAAGCATGGCCTCTGCGCTCGGCATTACCGAATTCGTCATCGTGGTCGTCGGCATCGTAGGATTGGTCTCCTGGGGGACTCGGCTGCGGCGGCAACGCGCGCTGCTCGACGCGTTGTTCGTGCAGGCACCCCAGGCTGTGGTCTTGACGACGGCAGACAACCGGGTCGTCCGAGTGAACCGCGAGTTCACTCGGATGTTTGGCTACACGCCGCAAGATACCGTTGGCCGCACCATCGACGAGATCATCGGAGTTGAAGCGCAACGCGAAGAACGCCCCGGGGACGCCGGAGCGCACGCGCAACGGGTGGAGGCAGAGATCGTTTGTCATCGCAAGGATGGCAACCGTCTGCCAGTTTCGTCAGTCCGCATGCCCGTCTTCGTACCCGGCGGACAGGTCTTCGTGTATGCGATCTTCCGCGATAGCAGTGCGCGCAAACGGTCAGAAGAGAGAATTCATTTCCAAACGTCGCTCCTCGACCAGGTAGGGAATGCCGTGATCGCCCTCGACCTCGAGTACAGGGTCATCGCATGGAATCGCTTTGCCGAAACGCTCTACCAGTGGTCAGCGGAAGAAGCAGTGGGACGGAAGGCGTTTGAGTTGATTGTCCCTGACGCGGCTCGAACGGCGGGTGAAACGATCATCGCATCATTGAAGGAAACCGGACATTGGGAAGGTGAGTTCGTCGTCCGCAGGAAGGATGGCAGCACGTTCCCTGCCTACGTCCACAACGCGGTCATCAGAGGAACCAACGGGGACATTGTCGGCTTCGTTGGCGTGAGCGCCGACATGACCGAGCGTAAACGATTGGATCGCGCGCTTCGGGAGAGTGAGGACCGGTTCCGGTCGTTCATGAATCACCTGCCCGGTTACGCCTGGATCAAGGATGCCGCGGGGCGCTACGTGTTCATGAATTCGCAGTTGCTGGCTATCCTCCCAGCACATCGCGACGACTGGCTGGGGAAGACCGACGCCGATTTCTGGCCCGCCGACGTCACGGCTGAATTCCAATCGAATGACCGGCGCGTGCTGCAATCCGGGAAGGCGCTGCAAGCCGTGGAGACGTTCCCCCAAGACGATCACATTCGCTATGCGTTGGTGAGTAAGTTTCCCATCCTGGATGCGCAGGGCGCACCGACGCTGATCGCTGGAGCTTCCATAGACATCACCGAGCGCAAGCAGGCCGAGGAACAGCTTCAGGCCTTCTCGCAGCGGCTCATCCAGGCCCAGGAAGACGAGCGCCGGCTCATCGCTCGCGAACTGCACGATGAGACTGGTCAAGCGCTGACGGCATTGAAGTTCAATTTGCAGTCGGCCCAACGCACAATCGGCGCCGCGGTTCCGGCACTCGACGAAAGCGTCGCCATGGCCGACACCATCTTGCAGCAGGTGCGCGAGCTGTCGCTCGACCTGCGCCCGTCCCTGCTCGACGATCTAGGGCTCTACGCCGCGCTGCGTTGGTACATGGACCGTCAGGCACAACACGCGGGGTGGAAGACGCAGTTCAGCAGCGACCACAACGAGCAGCGACTCCCGGCCGACATCCAGACAGTGGGTTTTCGCGTGGCACAGCAGGCACTGGTCAATGTCCTTCGGCACGCGGGCGCGAAGCGGGTGTGGCTCGACGTGCGGCAGCAGGACAACGAGCTGCAGCTGGTGCTGCGCGACGACGGTGTCGGCTTCGACGTCGCTGCGGCGCGTCAGCGGGCCCGCGGTGGCCACACGTTGGGCCTACTGGGAATGCAGGAACGCGTCACGCTGGTAGACGGGAGACTCGACATTCGCTCGGCGCCGGGCAGCGGCACGGAAGTTCGTGTCCATTTGCCGGTGACCGGTGCGACGGCACGCGTGCGCCGGTCGATCGAAGGTTCGTGATGAAACCAATCAGCGTCTTGCTTGCCGATGACCACACGCTGGTGCGCGCCGGCTTGCGCACGCTCGTCGACGCACTCCCGGATGTCCAGGTGGTGGCGGAAGCCAGCGACGGCCGTGCGGCGCTGCGCTTGATCAAAACGCTGCGGCCGGACGTCGTCCTCATGGATATCGGCATGGCGGGCATGAACGGGCTGGAAGCTACCGCCCGTGCGGCCAAGGAGTTCCCGCAGGTGCGGATCATCATGCTCTCGATGCACACGAGCGAAGAGTATGTTCTGCGGGCGCTGCGCAGCGGCGCGACCGGCTATCTGCTCAAGGATGCCAATCCCGCCGAGCTCGAGATCGCGATCAGGGCGGTCGCCAACGGCGAAACCTACTTGAGCCCGGGCGTATCGAAGCACGTGGTCGCCGAGTACCTGCGGCGCGTCGGCGCGGTGTCGGCCGGCGTTGCCGCGGAGAATCCCTACGCATCCCTGACCCCGCGCCAGCGGGAAACCTTGCAGCTCATTGCCGAGGGGCATTCGACGAAGCAAATCGCCCAGATTCTCGGTCTGAGCGTCAAAACGGTCGAATCCTATCGTGCCGAGCTCATGGAGCGCCTCAACATTCACGACATCGCAGGGCTGGTGCGTTACGCGATTCGCACCGGCCTGACTTCGCATGAACGATAGATCGGGTGTTTTCAGCTGAGCACGGGTCTCTTCCCGGCCATCCCCTGTTCTTCCGCTCGCATCTCAGGGTTTTCCCGGTCGATACGACAATCGCTTCCTGTCTATGATTGATTTATAACAAGCCATCAATTGGGTGTTTTGGAGACATTGAGTGAGGTCAAGTCAGCAATTCACTATCGGTATCCTCGCGAGCCAAGCGCGAGTGTCGGCGCACACTATTCTGTACTATGAGCGACAGGGGCTGCTGCCACGAGCCCGGCGCTCGGCAGCCGGCTATCGTCTCTTCTGCAGCAATGACCTCCGGCGGGTTTCCTTCATCAGGCAGGCCCAACGATTGGGGTTCTCCCTCAAGGAAATCAAAGCCCTGCTCGCGCTACAGTCGGACCCCACGGCGACCTGCTCTGATGTCGGCGAACGGATTGCGGCAAAGCTCGCCGACGTCGATGCACAGCTGCGCGCACTGCGAGAGACACGCCGGACGCTCCTGGGCTTGACCACGCAATGCACCGACAGCCGTCCGGTGAGCGCCTGCCCACTGCTGCGGGAACTTGAGCTTCAGCCTGTCAGCGAACGTCCCCGCTCGATACGCGCGGCGACAAGCAAGCCGTCCGCTCGCGTGTAAGGCAATTTTCGTCGCCTCTCATCGTCCTCCTCGCAGCATCGCCTCTGACCGAGGCCAACGCTCCGCAGCAAGCGGCGGCAAGCAAAGAGACTCGACCAGGGCATCCGGCCGACCCGATCAGCTCAGGCAGACGCTCGTGCCCACCTAGGAAGCGCGCCCTGTGAAGGCGTCCCCGTGTCCGGGTCATCAGGTGACTTGCTGTGCGCATGTACGCGCTGGCGCGCCGGTTCACGCTTGGCGCCGCACGTGCGTAGTTCTACGCACGTAGTCCTACCTGCGTAGTTTTACGAGATAGACCTCTGCCCCTGGTAAGGGGTGTAGGAACTCCGAGGTGTGCAAAAGGGGTTGCACAGTCTCGACCGTCAGCGCACTCATGAACAGGATACATACTTTCAAATATGAATTTCGGGGGTGCCAAGCAGGCGCCACAGGAGGTATACACTGATGCGAGCATCGGCAATGAAGCGCATGTACGTGAGTCTGTTGGTGAGCGCGGTGGTCGCCATGCCTTCGCTGGCTCCGTCCCGAGTGATGGCACAGTCGCTCGGTTCGGCACAAACCTTCGCAATCGTCGGTGGCACGAGCGTAACCGCCGCCGGAACCGGTAGCGGGATCACCGGCGACGTTGGAGTGTCGCCGGGAACATCGCTGACTGGCTTCGGGACCGCGGCGATGGTGATGCTACCGTTCTCGACCCACGCCAATGACGGACCCGCCATTGCGGCGCAGACCTCGGTCGGCGCCCTGTACACGTCGTTGGTGCCCGGGACCTGTGGTGCGCCCTCGCTTGCGCAACTCAGCGGCGCCGAATTCACCCCGGGCACATATTGCTTTACGTCGACGGCTGATTTGGCGGCCGCTGGAAACCTGACGCTCAACGGCGCCGGGACCTATATTTTTCAGGTCGGGAGTGGTCTCACCGCGAACGTCGGCTCGACGGTGACGCTGCTCGGCGGTGCTGACCCGTGCAACGTGTTCTGGCAGGTCACCAGCGCCGCGACGCTCAATGGAGCCAACTTCGTGGGGAATGTCGTCGCGCAAGCGGCGGTTACCCTCGGGGGCGGCGCAACCCTGACCGGGAGAGCCTTGACCACACCCGCCGGCGATGTGACGTTGGCCGGCACCGACAGTGTCGGAGGATGCAACGTCCTCCCTACCGCAACCCCCGCCGACACGGCCACGCAGACACCGGTGGACACGGCCACCAATTCTCCAACACTCACACCGACCAACACACCTACGCAGACACCGACCGAAACGCCGAGCAGTACACCGTCGAACACCAATACCCCAACCAACACCCCGATCAATACTCCGACCAATAGCCCAACCAACACCCCGACGAATACCCCGACCAATACCCCGACCAATACGCCAACGAATACGTCAACGAACACGCCAACGCTTACACCGACAGTAACTGCCACAGCAACGCAGACGCCGACCGGCACGCCAAGTAACACCGCGACCGGGACGCCCAGCAGCACGCCGTCGAACACTCATTCTCCGAGCACGACCCCCACGAACACACCCACTCTCACGCCAACGGTCACCGTCACAACGACCCAGACACCGACCGGGACCCTGAACAACACGGCGACCGCAACACCGACCGGCACCCCAACGAATACTCCCACCGCAACCAGTACTCCGACGCTCACCCCCACGAACACGCCGACGCTCACACCGACCGGAACGCCCACCAACACGCCGTCGAACACCAGCACCCCGACAAATACACCCACTCTCACGCCGACGGTGACCGCCACCACAACACAGACGCCCACGGGGACGCTCAGCAACACCGCGACCGCAACACCGACCGGCACACTATCGAGTACGGGCACGGTGACCAGCACCCCGACTCAGACGCCAACGAGCACACCGTCGAGCACCGGCACCGCGACCAATACACCGACGTTCACGTCAACGAACACGCCAACGCGGTCACCGAGTAGCACACCGGTGAACGCGGCGACGCCCACGCCAAGCGCCAGCGTGACACCAACGACGACCGGCTTGCCGATTCTCCAGATCAGCAAGACCGCGAGCACCAGCGTCACCGCCGGTGCGACGCTGGTCTACACCTTGAGCTACCGCAACGTCGGCGGCACCACAGCAACCAGTGTCGTGCTCACGGAAACCGTTTCCGACCATACGATCTTCAGCGTCGCGGCGAGCACATCCGGATGGTCGTGTCCCGACGGCAGTCCACCGGCGACGGTCTGCACGTTGCACGTGCCCGACCTGCCGCCGGGTGGACATGCAACGGTGCTGTTTGCGGTCAGGGTCGACAATCCGACGGCAGCCACGACCATCCAGAACTCGGTGATCATCGGAGCCGCAGCGGTGGTGGTAGTCGGCGCCCATGCCACGACGCCCGTCGGTCCCGCAGCGGTGCCGATGCTCAGCCCCTGGGGAGTCGCGGCGCTCGTGGCGCTACTTGCCGGTGCCGCTGGTGTCAGCTTACGTCGAGCACAGCGAACGTAATCAACAGCGGAGCAGCGGGTCCATGGCGCAGATCAAGCCAATCAGAGCAGCGGTCCGGGTGGCGCAGCCGCTCCTGTTGCAGGCCCACTGATGCAACCGCAGACCGCAATCCAACAGGTGGCCCTGGCCTATGCGGCTACGCTGTTTCCTGGCCGAGTCGAGATCCACCGCCACGCATTGTCCGTCGATGGGCGGCGCGTGCTGGTGCGCGTCGCGAGCGTACACCAGAGCCGGCATATCATCCGCAGAGCCGGCCGCGAGTACCACTATCGGTATCCGATGTTTTCTTGGAACCTACACAGCCACAACCGACTCGTCGAGGCGCCCGACCACTGGGTTTTGATCGGCGTCAGTAACGGCACCATGCGGACGTGGCTTGTGCCAGGGAATCAGCTGCGCGCCAAGACGGTCGCTCTCATGGTCAGCCGCAAAGGCGGCCGCGAGCGGGCGGTGTTGGACCGCTACAGGCTCGCTTAAGGCTGCCGATGACAAGGAATCACGGCGCGCCAGGCCCCGATAGATCGCACACTTCTCAGGATGACCGAGTCTTGAGTAGTATGACTGAGAGCCGGCGGCAGGAAGCTGAACGTGCGGTGTTGCTCGAGATAACGTCGGGCATCCTGGGAATGCTCGACGTTGGGACGATACTCGATTGCGTCCATCGCCACACCCTCCGGCTCCTCCCATGCGATCGGGTCCTCACCTACTGGTGGCCCCCCCTGCGCGGGGCCTTCGAGTTACTCGCGGCGCATGGGGTGCCGATGAGGCTGTCGGCAGATATGCGCGACAGAGACATCATCTCCGCAAAACTGGCCGAGATTTGGCTCGACCGTGGACGTCCGGTGATGGAGGGCATCATCGCGGCCCGGCCCGGGGCGTTGTTGGCCTGGACCGATCGCGTTGGCGCCACTGCCTTTCTCAGCGCTCCGCTCAACATCGGCGGTGGGTTCGGCGGAGTGGCGGTAGCGCTGCGCGAGGGCTCGAGCGGAGAATTCGAGCCGCGCTCGGTCCAGCTCTTCGGACGCATCGCGCAGCAGATGGCTACGGCTATGACCGCCGCCGAGCGCTATTCCGCCAAGCAAGAGGAAGCGGAGTTCAACGGGGCATTAGCCGAGGTCGCGCACCAGTTGATCTCGGGGTTGAACAGCTCCGAGCTCTTGGAACGCCTCTGCCAGGTCACCACCCGGGTGCTGGGCTGTAGCCGCAGTTACACGGCATTATGGGAGCCGAAACAGAACGCCTACGTCCCGATGGCGAGTCACGGCTACAGCGCCGAGGAGTGGGAAGCGTTGCGGGTGGTGAAGTTGCCGCGCACGCAACTGGCGGAGCTCCTAGGGCGCTTGGACCGCCACGGGGTGGTGGTGTCCGTCGCCCCCACGGAGGATGCGGTACCGGCAGCTCTCGCCGCCACGCCGCCCATGACCACAAGCCTCTGGATGGCCCTGCGTCGCGGTCCCGCGGTCGAGGGGATACAGATTGCGGCCTTTGACTCCACCGAAACCAAGCTGCCACGGAATCACGCACGCCTGGGGCATGAGTTGGCGCAACTTGCATCGCTGGCGATCGAGAACGCCAAGCTGGTAGAAGAGCTCAGGCACGCCAACCAAGTGAAGGCCGACTTCGTGGCCACGATGTCGCATGAGCTGCGGACGCCGCTGAACACGATCCTCGGGTACACCGATCTCATACTCGACGAAAGCTTCGGCCCCGTTGCGGCGGAGCAGGCGAATGCACTTCGTAAGGTGGAAAGGAGCGGTCGTCAGTTGCGCGATCTCGTCAACGTCACCCTGGACCTCAGTCGGCTTGATGCCGGCGTGCTTCCGGTGAATCTCACGCCGACCTCGCTTGCCAATCTGATGGCTGAGATCGACGCCGATTCCACCGAGCTGCGAGATCAGAGCAGCCTGCGCTTCATTTGGAAGGTCCCCCCCGACCTGCCGCTTATCGAGACTGACCCATTACAACTCAAGCTGGTTGTCACAAACCTGATCGGCAATGCCATCAAGTTCACCCATGAAGGCAGTGTGACGGTGGCGGCAGCCCTGCGCGAGCAAGGGGTTGAGATCGCCGTAACGGATACCGGAATCGGCATCGCACCCGACGCCTTGCCGATCATCTTCGAACCCTTCCGGCAAGTCGACAGTTCCACAACACGACGATACGGCGGCGTGGGCCTGGGCCTCTACATCGTACGCCGGCTGCTCGACCGCCTTGGCGGTACGATCGATGTGGAGAGCCAAATGGGTTCGGGTTCGACCTTCCGGGTGTGGCTCCCAAGCAGCGTTCCGCCGTACCAGCAGCGATCAAGCCGGTGGCAAACGGTGAAACCGAGCCCGCCCCCGTAATCTTCCCTCCGCATCTCAGGGTTCTCCCGGTCGAGCCAATTACCGGTCGGTCTATATCCGTCGCGTAACAAGCATGACAGTCATTCGCAGCTCCGCGCTTGACCTCTGACCACAGTGGGGAGTGTAGGTTCGTGTTAGAGACAATGAGGTGAGGTCGAATAAGCCATTCACTATCGGTGTGCTTGCGAAACGAGCGCGGGTGTCGCCGCACACAATTGTCTACTACGAGCGACAGGGCCTGCTCCCACCGGCGCGCCGCTCGATGCGCGGCTATCGTCTCTTCTCGGTCGAATGCGTGCGGCGGATCCGTTTCATTGGACAGACGCAACACTTTGGCGTTCTCGCTCAAGGGAATCAAGGAGCTGCTCGCGCTGCAGGCCAACCCACGGGGACGTGCGTCAATGTCGGCGAGCGCATTGGAGCGAAGCTCCGTGACGTCGACGAGAAGCTGCGCACGCCGCGGCAGACGCGCCGGACGCTCGCGCAGCTGGTTGTGCAATGCCGCGGCCAAGGTTCCCTGAGCGCGTGCCCGCGGCTCCACCAGCTCGGCACTCAGGCCGTCGCGGAACGTATCCCCCCGCTTCGCCAAGAGATGCCGCCTCAGCCTCCTACGGCGCCTGACCGTCGACACTCCCGGATGAGACGTTCGCACCCATCATGACAATCAATCAGAATTACATTGCTTTCGAGAAACGACAATGCAATGATTCGCAATGCGCCCTATGCACTGGGCCATTAGTGCTCGCTCCGTATTATCCCGGTTTCCATTTATTGGAGGCTCCCGGTCCAGCCTCCACACGACTCCATCTCGTGGGCGCGGCACGGCGTATGCAGCCCATCCGCACTGATACCAACCGTACGCTCTCGTGGAGCAGACCTTCTACCTCGAGAACAACGAATGTTCCTCAACTGCAACGGCTACCTTGCCGAAACGTTTTCACCTTCTCCGCCAGATCGATTCGCGATGAGACCGGCCGTGTGGACTGCGGCAGACGCACCTGGGGCGTGGTAAAGGCAGATCGCGGCGCGACGCTCTATTTCCCCCTCGAGGAAGGCGCTTGAGCGGCGATCCTGCACGAGACCGGGCGCGGAGTAGGCCCAATGCCGCTCGCACGCTCGCGCTGCGCTATGGCTGCTCCGCTGTCAGTATCGCCCTAGCGACCTGGGGCCGCCTTCTGCTCGACCCGGTGCTTGGCAACCATTTCCCCTACGCCACCCTGTTCTTCGCCGTTCTGTTCACGGCCTGGTACGGTGGTTTTGGCCCGGCCCTAGCGGCGGTTGCCCTCGGCGCACTGATCGCGGACTACTTCCTGCTTCCGCCCCGTGGCAGCTTCGCCTTGGCGAGCCCAGAGCAATACGTCGGCATGGTCCTCTATCTGTGCACAAGCCTTGGCATCGCCGTGCTCGGCGGGAACATGCATGCGGCGTGGCGGCGGGCCGAGGCCAACGCTCAGGCGGCGCAGCGCCAGGCGGCGCTCATCGACCAAACGTACGATGCCGTGTTGGCGTGGGAGTGGAACGGGCCGATCATCTTTTGGAACCGCGGCGCCGAGCGACTCTACGGTTTTCTGCGGAATGAAGCGCTGGGGCGGGTGAGCCACGAGCTACTGCGCACAGAGCGGCCGGGTGGGATTCACAGCTTCATCGATGCCTTGGAGCGGGAGGGGACGTGGGAGGGTGAGCTAGCGCACACGACTCTGGACGGACGGAAGATCACCGTGGAGAGCCGCATGGTGCTCGTACGCGAGACTGAACGCACCTACGTGCTCGAGACCGACCGCGATATCACGCGGCGCCAGACGGCGGAGGCGGCGTTGCGCGAGGCCAATGAACAGCTCGAATCGCGCGTTCGGGAACGCACCGAGGAATTGGCGCGGACCAACGAATCGCTGCGCCTCACCGAAGAGCGCTTCCGCTTGTTGGTCGCCGGCGTGCGAGACTACGCAATTCTGATGCTCGACCCTGACGGCCACGTGATCAGTTGGAACGCCGGCGCCGAGCGCATTAAAGGCTATCGCGCCGAAGAAATTATCGGCCAGCATTTCTCGCGCTTTTATCCTCGCGAAGACGTTGAAGGTGGGAAACCGGCGCAGGAATTGCGGACGGCCGCGAGCGCAGGCCAGTGTGAGGACGAAGGGTGGCGCGTGCGTCAAGATGGGTCGCGGTTCTGGGCCAATGTGCTCATCACGGCGATCTACGGCGAGACGGGCCAGCTCCGCGGTTTCTCCAAAGTCACACGCGATATGACGCGGCGCAGGCGTGAGGAAGCCACGCTGCGGGAGAGTCAGGCGCGCGTCGAGGGCATCGTCGATGCCGCGATGGACGCGGTCATCAGCATCAACGACGATCAGCGAATCGTGCTGTTCAACGCCGCTGCCGAGAAGATGTTCCGCTGCCCCGCGGCAACCGCCATCGGGCAATCGCTGGGCATGCTGATTCCCTCCCGCTTTCGCGATGCGCATCGGCAGCACGTGGTCGCCTTCGGGAAGACCGGCGTCACCGGGCGCTCGATGGGAATCCTGGGCGCGCTCAGCGGGCTGCGCGCCGATGGCGAGGAGTTTCCGATCGAGACGTCCATCTCGCAGCTCGAGGTGGCCGGGCACAAACTCTTCACGACCATCGTCCGTGACATCACGGAACGCCAACGGGCGGAAGAGGCGCTGCGCGAATCCGAGTGGTTTGCACGCTCGACCGTCGATGCCCTGAGCGCACACATCGCCATTCTCGACGCCGACGGCACGATCATCGCGGTGAACCAGGCGTGGCGGAATTTTGCCGCCGCGAACGGCCGCGTGAATCAGATGCTAAACGACGGCACCAACTATCTGGCCATCTGCGACGCGGTGACCGGCCCCGACACTGGCGAGGCGGCGGCGTTTGCAGCAGGTATTCGCGCGGTACTGGGCGGGACCCGCAACCACTTCGCCCTCGAGTACGCGTGTCACTCTCCCGACGAGCAGCGCTGGTTCATCGGTCAGGTCACGCGCTTTCACGGCAGCGGCGGCGCGGCCCGGGTGGTGGTCGCCCATGAGAACCTTACGGAACGCAGAAAGGCCGAGGAGGAACTGCGTAAGAGCGAAGCGCAAGTGCGCCGGCTCAACGCGGATCTCGAGGTTCACGTCGTCGAGCGGACGGCCCAACTCGAAGCGGCGAACAAGGAGCTGGAAGCGTTTTCCTACTCCATCTCCCACGATCTGCGTGCGCCGCTGCGCAGCGTGGACGGGTTCTCGCAGGCCGTGCTGGAGGATTACGGCCCGGATTTGCCCGAGGAAGGCCGCCGGTACCTGCAGACGATCCGCAACGCCGCGCAACGGATGGGTGAGTTGATTGACGATTTGCTGACGTTTTCGCGGTTGAGCCGCCTGCCGTTGACGAAGCGCAACATGGAGACCGGCACGCTGGTACGAACGGCCTTAGAGGAGGTGAACTTGCAACGACCGGGGCATGTGGTCGAGGTGCGCATCGGAGAGTTGCCGGCGTGCGAGGGCGACCCGGCGTTGCTGAAACAGGTTTGGATCAACCTACTGTCCAACGCGCTGAAATATTCGCGCCAACGCGAGCCGGCGGTCGTGGAGATCGGTTGCGCGCGGGAGAACGGCGTCACCGCGTACTTCGTGCGCGACAACGGCACTGGTTTCGACATGCAGTATGTCAACAAGCTGTTCGGTGTGTTCCAGCGCCTGCACCGCGCCGAGGAGTTCGAGGGCACCGGTGTCGGTCTGGCCATTGTGCAACGAGTCGTCCATCGCCACGGCGGCCGCGTCTGGGCCGAGGCGGAGGTCGACCATGGCGCCACATTTTATTTCACGCTTGATGGAGGAACCCCGACATGAGCGACACCCGCGCCGTGGAGATTTTGCTGGTCGAAGACAACCCCGGGGACCTCGAGCTCGCGCTGCGCGCCCTCCGCAAGGCCAATCTGACCAATCGCATCGAGGTGGCGCGTGATGGGGCGGAGGCCGTCGCGTTCATCTTTTGCGAAGGGGAGCATGCCGGACGCAGGATCGAAGACGCACCCAAGGTGGTGCTGCTGGACCTGAAGCTGCCTAAGATCGATGGGCTGGAAGTGCTGCGGCGCATCAAGAGCGATCCGCGCACCAAGAACATTTCGGTCGTCGTCCTCACCTCTTCCAAGGAACAGAGAGACATCGTGGAAAGCTACCAGCTTGGCGTCAATAGCTACATCGTCAAGCCGGTGAACTTCGAGCGCTTCGCCGCGGCCGTGCAAGAGGTGGGGATGTACTGGCTGCTCCTCAACGAACCGCCCAAAGGGCATGAATGAGAACCAGTGTGCGTCTGCACGGCCCCCCCCTGGAGCCCAACCGCGTGCTCCGCTTGTTGCACGTGGAGGACTCCGAAGACGACGCCACGCTGGTAGTGCGGGAGCTGCGGCGCGCCGGATATGACCTGACCTACCGGCGGGTCGACACCCGGCCCACCATGGAGCAGGCGCTTGCCGAGGGACCCTGGGATGTCGTGGTGGCGGACTACGAGCTGCCGCACTTCGGCGGACTCGACGCGTTGGCCATGGTACAGCAACACCGATTGGACGTGCCGTTTCTGATTGTCTCCGGAGCCATCGGTGAAGAGATCGCGGTCCGGGCCATGAAGGCCGGGGCGCACGACTACATCATGAAGAGCAGCCTGGCACGCCTCGCACCCGCCATTGAGCGCGAGCTGCGCGAAGCGGCCAGCCGGCGGGAGCGCAAGTGGCTCGAAGAGGAGCAGGGAATACTGCTGGAGATTGCTACGAGCATCAGTGGCATCCTCGATCTCGGCGATATTCTCAACCGCGCCCAGCGCCGCATCGCCACGCTGCTGCCCTGCGATCGTGTCCTGACCTACACCTGGGACGACGCCAACGGCCTCTTTCGCCTGGAGGGGGAATACGGCGTCCCGGAAGGGATGCGCGCCGATGTCGCCGTCGTCGAAGCCCTCCCCGGCGAATTGGGTGCGGACTGGATGGTGCGCACCCATCCCGCCGTAGTCGACGCGACGGTGACGCAGTCGCCGCTGGCGACAGCATGGTTCACCCGCTTGGAGTGTACCGCCTTCGTCGGCACGCCACTGATCGTCGCCGGAACCGTGATGGGGGCGCTGGTCGCGGTCCGCGTCGAGGCGGGCGCACGGTTCAACGGCAACGAGGCCATGCTGTTCGAAAACATCGCGCGGCAGATCACGTTGTTCATGAGCACCGCGAAGATGTACAGAGCGCTCCAGGAACAAGCCCGCATGTCCAGCGCCCTGGCCCGGGTAGGCCAGGAGCTCATTTCTTCGCTGGATACGCCGAAGCTCCTCGATCAACTCAGTCAGGTGACCGCCGAGGTATTGGAGTGTGATTGGAGCATCACCATGCTCTGGCAGCCGAAGGTGCAAGCGTTCGTTCCGGCCTCAAGCTACGGGTGTACGCCGGAGGAGTGGACGGCGCTGCAGGTGCTGAAGCTTTCCCGCTCCCAGCTGGCCGATCTCCTCGCACACCTCGAACGCGACCATATCCTCCAGGTATCGAGCGCCGAACCTGGACCGAGCGTCGATCTGCCAATGGAAGCGGGGGTGACCTCCAGCCTCTTCATGGCGTTGCGCCGCGGCGGGGAGATCGTTGGCGTGCAGAGCCTCGGATACCGCGGCCGTCCGGCGCCGGTGGCGCCACAGCTCGATCGGATCGCCAGCCGCATTTCCCAGCTCGCATCGCTGGCGCTGGGAAATGCGCGACTGGTGGAGGAGCTCGCCGGCGCGAACCGGCTGAAATCCGATTTCATGTCCACGATGTCGCACGAGCTGCGCACGCCGCTCAATATCATCATGGGCTACAACCAGCTGCTGCTCGACGACACGTTTGGACCACTCACCGCGGAGCAACAGGAGCCCATCCAAAAGACGCAGAAAAGCGCGCGCGATCTCCTCGAGCTGATCAACGCCACGCTGGACATGGGTCGGCTCGAAACCGGGCGGACACCGCTCGATCTCGCGGATGTCGACCTGCCGGGCTTGGTGCGCGAAGTCCAGAGCGACACCAGACAGCTGAACGAGAAGCCTACCGTGACGCTGCGCGCGGAGGTACCCGCCCCTTCACAACCGCTGCACACTGATCGCGTCAAGCTGAAGGTGGTGCTCAAGAACCTGCTATCCAACGCAATCAAGTTCACCGATGCAGGTGAGGTCGCCGTCGTCGCTCGCTGGCACGACGGCGGCGTCGAAATCTCCGTCGCCGATACCGGGGTTGGCATCGCGCCGGACGTGCTGCCGATCATCTTCGAGCCGTTTCGCCAAGGCGAAAGCTCCATGACGCGCCGCTTCGGCGGCTTGGGCCTTGGCCTCTACGTCGTACACCGGCTGCTCGACCTGCTCGGTGGGGCGATCGACGTGCAGAGTGAGGTGGGACACGGTTCGACGTTCCGCATCTGGATTCCCAGCCAGCACCGGGGGGGGCGCTGAAATGGGCACGCCGCTCCGGTTGTTGCTGATCGAAGATCACGAGAACGACGCCCTGCTGATCGTGCGCGAGCTCAAGCGCGGTGACTATGAGGTCGCGTGGGAGCGCGTGGAGACGGCGGGCGCCCTCGCTGCCGCCGTGTCTCGTCAGTCGTGGGACCTGATCACCTGCGACTGGGTCCTGCCGCTGCTCGACGGAGCCGTGGCACTCACGCTGTTGCGTGAATGGGGCGTGGGCGCGCCGATCATCGTTGTCTCCGGAGAGGTCGGGGAAGAATTCGCCGTGACTGCCATGAAAAATGGCGCCCATGATTTCATCAGCAAGCACCGGCTGACGCGGCTCGTCCCCGCCGTCGAACGCGAGCTGCGGGAAGCCGCGGAGCGGCGGGCCCGACAACAGGCCGAAGCCGCCCTGCGCGAGAGTGAGGCGCGCTTCGCGCTCATTGCCGACACGATTGGCGAGGCGTTCTGGATGGCCGATGTCGAGATTGCCCAGATGTTCTACATCAGCCCTGGCTACGAGCGCATTTGGGGACGTACCACGCGGAGTCTTTACGCAGATCCGCGCTCCTTCCTCGACGCCGCTCATCCGGACGATCGCGAGCGCATGCGTGCCGCGCTCACGCTGCAAAAGAACGGGCAACCATTCGAGCACGAATACCGGATTCTCCGCCCGGACGGCGCTATTCGCTGGATCTGGGATCGCGGCTTCCCCATCCGGGACGCCACCGGCACGGTGACGCGCTACGTTGGGATTGCCCAGGACATCACGGATCGCAAACACACGGAAGAAGCGCTGCGCAACTCGCAGGAGCACCTGAAGCTCCTGTTCGAGTCCGCCCCTGACGCGTACTATCTGACCGACGCAAACGGCTGTTTCGTCGACCTGAACCGCGCCAGTGAAGAGCTCGCCGGCTACCAGCGCGAGGAGCTCATCGGGCACAGCGTTCTGACATCGAACCTGATTGCCCCCGAGGATCGTTCGACGATCGCGACCCTTCTGCAGACAAGCCTGTCGCGGGCTGCCGGCCCGCGCGAAGTCACGATCACCCGGAAGGATCGGCGGCGCGTGACCGTCGAGGTGCGCACGCTGCCGGTGCGCATCAATGGACAGACCCTCGTGCTCGGAATCGCCCGCGACATCACCCAACGCAAATGGGTAAACGCGCAGCTGGCGCTGCAGAGCACGGCGCTCATGGCTGCCGCCAATGCCATCGTAATCACCGACACGAACGGCACCATCGTCTGGCTCAACGCGGCGTTCAGCCGGCTCACCGGATATGACAGCGCCGAGGCACTTGGAGGCACGCCGCGACTGCTCAAATCAGGCGTCCACGACCGGTCGTTCTACGAGCACCTCTGGACGACGATCCGCGCCGGGCACGTCTGGTCGGGAGATCTGGTGAACCGGCGCAAGGACGGCACTCTGTACAACGAAGAGATGACTATCACGCCCGTTCGTCAAGGCGACGACATCACCCACTTCATCGCGATCAAGCAAGACACCACCGAGCGCAAGCGTGCGCGCGAAGAAGTCGAGCGCCTTTACGCGCACCTCGAGCAGCGTGTCGTGGAGCGCACGGCGCAGCTCGAAGCCGTCAACAGAGAGCTGGAAGCGTTCGCGCACTCGGTCTCTCACGATCTCCGCGCACCGTTACGCCACATTGAAGGATTCAGCCGCGCGTTGCGCGAAGAGTACGCGCCGCAGCTGGATGCGCAGGGGCAACACTACCTCGACCGCATTCAAGCCGGCACCGAGCACATGGGCCAGCTCATCCAGGACTTGCTCAGCCTCGCCCGGGTGACGCGCGCGGAAATGGTGGTGACGCGGGTGCATCTCAGTGAGCTGGTGCAAAGCATCGCCGCCGAGCTCCAACGGACGCAGCCGAACCGCCGCGTCGAGGTCACCATCGCCCCGGGGCTGGTCGCAGCCGGAGACGCGCGGCTCCTGCGCGCCGCGCTGGAGAATCTGCTTGCCAACGCCTGGAAGTATACGAGCAAGCATCCGACCGCGCGGATCGAGTTCGGAACCATCGAGTATCAAGGCCGCGTCGCCTATTTCCTGCGCGACGACGGGGCCGGCTTCGAAATGGCGCACGCGGGCAAGCTGTTCGTCGCCTTTCAGCGGCTGCATACCGCCGCGGAATTCGAAGGCACCGGAATCGGGCTCGCCACCGTGCAGCGCATCATCCACCGCCATCGCGGGCACATCTGGGCGGAGGGCGCCCCCGAGCAGGGCGCCACCTTTTATTTCGTCCTAGGCACAGAGGGCACAGACACGGCGATTTTCGCGAACGGAGACTCGTGAATGGAAACAGCGGGGATGACATGAGTGACATGAAGGACACACGGATATCAGGGGGCCGCATAGCCGGCATCCTCTTGATTGAGGATGACCCCGATGACGCGGAGATCACCCGGCGAGCCTTCGTTCGGGCCAAGATCGGCAACCCAATCACCGTCGTCGGCAGTGGGGAGGAGGCTCTCGATCTCCTGACTCCACGCACGGGTCAGCGCAGCGAGCCGATGATCGATCTCGTGCTCCTCGATCTCGGCTTGCCGAAGCTCGATGGCCGCGGCGTGCTGCGGGAAATCTGGGCCGACAAGCGGCTGCGCCACATCCCGATCATTATGCTCACCGGGTCGCGCCGCGAAGACGACCTAATTGAGGCCTACAAGGGCGGAGCCGTGCGGTTTCTGCAGAAACCAATTGATGTCGGCCACCTGCTGATCGCCATCGGCGACTTGCACGGGTTCCAGCTCTTCATTACGCGGGACCGTGCCCCGTCCTAGAGCGGTGGCGCAGGTCACGCAAGCACATGGCAGTAGCCCCGCATGGTACCGATGCACGTAGAACTACGCACGTACTAGTCCGAGCTTACGGCCGCTGCTGGCGATGTTGCACAATCCGGCACAACAACTGTGGTGGACTGAATCACCCATTGAGCTGTCTCTACTGCTTTCTGTCACCTCATGGTTACGCGCGTCATGATCGAAAGCTTGAGGTCATAACATGCTAGGCGAATTTCTCACCGATCGTCGCGACACAATCATCGAACGCACGAGAGCGAAGGTCGCTGGCAGATCCACGCCACCAGCAACCGAGGTTGAGCTGACCAAAGGGATACCGTTGTTCTTGACCCAGCTCGTTGGCATGCTGCAGTCTCCCCCTGAACCGCGCAGCGCGGAGATTGGGACGGACGCTGCCAAACATGGCGATGAGCTGCTGCGGATGGGGTTCTCGGTGGAGCAGGTCGTCCACGACTACGGCGGGCTCTGCCAAGCGATCACCGAAATTGCCGTCGAAGAAAACGTCTCCATCAGCAGCGGTGAGTTCAAGACCTTGAACGGGTGCCTGGATGACGCCATTGCCTCTGCCGTATCCGAGTTCGGGCGTCAACGTGAGCAGACCGCCTCCGATGCAAAAGTCAAACACCTTGGATTTCTGGCGCACGAGCTGCGGAACGCGCTCAATGTAGCGATGCACGCGTTCGATGCCATAAAGACGGGAACAGTTGGCGCAAGTGGGAGCACGGGTGCCATGCTCGCTCAAAGCCTGGATCGGATGGGGGAGATCATCGCGCGCTCGCTTGCAGAGGTGCGGCTGAATGCCAGTGCTACCAAACGGACCGACGTGTCGGTGGCGGCGCTCGTCAAGGAGCTGGCGAGCCCCGCCGCAGCCGAAGCGCAGCGCCGTGGCCTGCACTTCACGGTCGGACCCGTCGCGGCCGGCCTGACAATTTACGTGGACCGACACCTCCTCGTTTCGGCCGTGACGAATCTGCTTCAGAATGCCCTCAAGTTTACTCGCCCTCATAGCCACGTGTCGCTGCGAATCGTCGCGACCGCCAGTCGCATACGGATCGAGATCGAAGACCAGTGTGGCGGTCTGCCAATCGGCACGGTCGACACCCTGTTTGGAATGTTCGAACAGCGAGGCACGGACCGCAGCGGGCTCGGCTTCGGGCTGGCGATCAGCCGGCAGGCCGTCGAGACAAACGGGGGCACGATCGACGTGCGCGATCTTCCTGGCGAGGGATGCGTCTTCAGCGTCGATCTGCCGAGGTGCACTTAAGCGCCCAGCAACGTGTTGACGCGCGGGTTCCAGCGATTCATCGCGCGAACGCCGGATGCCCCCTGAATTTGATGATTAAATCTCCTTCAGTGATGCGCTTGAAGATTATGCCGTCAACCGTGGACGGAGAGGTTGCGCTGCTGCAAAAGCCACCCAGGGCAAAAACCCCGGCGCAGTTGACGGTCGAATCGGGCCGGTTGCATCAATCACCTGCGCATTCTGCCGCGTCTCGCGGCCTTATCGCGGACTCAGGTCAATGAACCTTTCAGCACGCCGCAACACGCAGCTCCGTGCCTGAAAGGCGGGACCCGCCGCCTCTCACTTGGGGGGCCAAGACGAAGAGACGGCAGGTGGTGAGGGGTGGGAAACTTGAGGGGCCGTCGCCTTCAAGACGACTCGCACGGGATGTGCGCGGCCCCGATTGAACACTGATCTTTTGTCAGCGCAGCGGCCGGCGCCGCTCAGCACTCATCCCAATCATTCCGTGTACGCGGTGCAAGGTTCGGCACCAGCTCCGCGAACGAGGCCCAGCTCGTCAGAAGTTCTTGGCGGGCGGGCGTCCGGTCTTCGCCGGGCTCGAGCTCCGTTCGAATCTGCCTCAACTTAATTGACTCCGTCATCAGCATCCGTCGTCCGAACACCGAGAGAGCAAGAGCCGCACCCAACCCGCCATGACGAGTGCAACCCCAACAACAACCGTAAGCCGCTCTGGGGGCTGCGTTACATCGTGGGGCAGTTTCAGCCAAACAGCCAGCCGGGTGCCGGAACGCCAACGCAGTTGATCCGACGTAATGTTTTGCTTCCCGACGAGAGCATTCCGCGGCTTTAACAGGCTGCTGATGAAAACGGAGAGCAGCCTTCGGAAGTCTCAGGGTGAGCGGAAGAAGTTCAAGAGATTGAGGAGGGGCTCCGCTCATGCTGAGGCTCCTCGAAGCATGGAGCGGGATTTTCAGCAGCCTGTTAGACCTCGGGCGTCTGATATGAGAGCGCGAGCCCGCTGCAGCCAGGTTCGGCGATGCTGTGGATGCTACTCGGTGGTCGGCGTGAAAAGTGTTTCACCACTTCAACTCCGTCGGACGTCTTCCGAGATCTCCCAGCCTCACCGGAGGTGAGTTGGCGGCCGCGAGGCCGTGTGCAACGGCGCGATGCGCCGCGCGGTGTGGTATCGCCGTTGGGCGACACGTTCGGGATAGAGCGCCTGTACCCCGGCGCGGTCGTCGGCACGCAGCGACGCGCCGCGGTTGTCACGGTGCGCCATGTAGTACATCGTTGCGTCCTTGAGCAGGGGATTCGGTTCCTGCGGGTTCTCGGAAGAATGCGCCAAGCCGATCGTGTGGCCCAGCTCGTGGGTCAATGTCTCGGCCAGGTTGGTCGCGTTCCAATACGAACACGCATCAAAGCCGTCGTTGGTGGTCAGATCGCCTTCGGTAATGCGCGCGAACGTGATGCCATTGAGCGTCGACGTGGCGCCAGTGTCCATGCAATAGCCCCCCATTGCGAGAATGCCACCACAGTTGACGGGCGCCCCGATTTCTCCGAAGGGATCGTTGAACTGAATCGTACTGACGCCATCGCAAGCCGCAAACGGTGCTGGTTCCCCCGCGCCTGCGTCGACGAGGCGAAGACTGCTGCCGGCCGCGCTCCAAGCCGCCATGGCCGCACTGACGGCTTCCATGGATTGGTCAATCCCCAGGGCTGCGTCGCCCCCAGGTACGACGAAAAACCCCACAGGCATGCGGCGGTCGGGTTCCGTCCAACGCGCGGGCGGGGGGCCCAGGAAGGTGAACGCGGCGCTGATACGACCAGCATCGGCGGGGGACAGAGCTGCCCGTGGCAAGGCGGCTGCCATGGACGCCGGCTGATCCGCCACGATCTTCCGTAAGCCATCGAGGAGCTCATCAAGTGCGCGGATATCCTTCGCGGTCCCAGGTCCCAACCTGCCGAGCGCCTTGTCGTAGACGCTGACGGAGCCGTCGGCTCCACCAAGTTGACGCCGCGCCACCTCGCCGATGGTCGCGGATACGATACTGTATTTCCCCATCGCCAGGCCGGTCACGGCAAGCACGCCATCAGGCCGCTCGCGCAAAAACACCAACACCCGCTCTCCGCGGGCGAACTGCGGCGCGCCGAAGATCACCCGCTGGACACTACCCGCCGTGCCGCCCGGGATCACGAAGGTGATCTCGTGCGCAACCAGCCCCTTGATGGAGGTCTCGACCTTCAGATCGATTGTCGTTTCAATACGCGCGGTCGACTCCGTGGTCGAGCGAATAGACAGCACCTGTCCCACGACGATGACGCTGGAACCGCGAACGAGATCTTGGTCGGACATCATCACCAAAGTGGTCGCGTGCAACCTCGTCCATGAAAGCGTCGCCAGGAAGACTCCAAGCACGACAGACTTCGCAGTTGATCGAGCATGTTCCATTGAATAGCTTTCCCGCCGCGTCGTCGTCTCCGATCCAGCTCAATGAACTTCCTACTGCGCTACCGCACGCCGCTCCGTGCCCGCAGGCAGGACCCGGCGCCTCTCAATCCCCAGAAAGAGAAGCGGGTGGCGAGGGGGAGGAAGTTAAGGGACCCTCGCCGCCAGACGGCTCGCAGGCGGTATACGCGGCCCCGATTGAAACCGATCCTTTCTTGAGCAACACGGAGCGAGCAGCCCGCCGCTCAGCACTCGTCCCAATAGTTCCGTGTCCGCGGTGTCGGGTTCGGCACCGCCTCCGACAATGACGCACGCGTCGCCAGAAACTCTTCGCAGGCGAGCCACGCCCAGTTCTCCACGGGCTTCGGCTCCGCTAGCAACTGCTCCGGCTGAATCTGCTGTGCCATCAGCGCTCTCCTGAACTCCGATCCAGCAAGAGCCGCGCCGAACCTGGCCGCACTAGTAACGTCCCAAAGAAATATCCCGAGGTGGTGCGGCGGCCGCGTCACGCCGGGGCCACTTTTCAGGGAAACAGACAGGCTCGTGCCGCAGCGCGGCCGCATGAAATCGAATCTGTTTAAGTGCGGCGCCCGGCAGCGCGCCGTCAGGCTCCGCGCTACGACGGCATCGCTGCGACAAGAGAGCGTCGGGTGTCTACTTACCGACGTTCGAGAGAAGTTCTATGACACTCACATACCACGCAGACACAGAGGCGAACAACATGGCAAAGGGCACTCTCAGGCTGATCGGACCCGCAGTCGACCGTCCTAGCGCACTTTCCGAAAATCCGGCTTGCGCTTTTCGATGAAGGCGTTCCGCCCTTCTTGCGCCTCGGGGGTCTGGTAGTACAGCTCGAGGGCGCTGAAACCCAGTTCGGTGATACCGTGGATGTTGTCGGTGTCGGCATTGAAGGAGTATTTTGCCAGCTTCAACGCGGTCGGGCTCTTCTCGAGCAGCTCGCGACACCACTGCTCCACCTCCGTTCGCAACTCCGCTGCGCGAACAACCTTGTTCACGAGACCCATCTGCAGGGCATCGTGCGCACTGTACTGCCGGCACAGATACCAGATCTCGCGCGCCTTCTTCTCACCGATCACCCGCGCCAGGTACGCGGTGCCGAAGCCCGGGTCGACGCTGCCAACGCGCGGGCCGGTCTGCCCGAATATCGCAGTATCCGCCGCAATCGACAGATCACAGATGACATGCAGGACATGCCCACCGCCGATTGCGTAGCCGTTCACCATGGCGATGACCGGTTTGGGAATGTTGCGGATGACGCTGTGCAGCGAGGCGACGTCGAGGCCGATTCCGGAGGTGCCGCTGTATCCGCCGGCCCCACGATCCTTCTGATCGCCCCCCGAGCAAAAGGCTTTGTCGCCAGCCCCGGTGAGCACGACGACACCAATGTCGGTATCCGCCCAGGCTTCTTTGAAGGCGGCAATCATCTCGTCAACCGTGCGTGCGCGGAAGGCGTTGCGCACCTCCGGGCGGTTGATCGTGATCCATCCGACGCCATCTTGTTTTTCGTAGAGTATGTCCTGGTATGCCATTCGGCTCCTCGCGTGCGCCGCGCATCTGACCGACGCCGGCCACCCGTGTCAAGCGGGCCGGCGGCTTCTCAGTAGTGCCCAGGAGGGGGTGGGGGCGGACTTCCTCCTGGTGGCGGTGGAACGTCCATTGGCGGCGGCGGTGATGGCCGCTGCTGCATAGCGGTTGGCGGGTGATACGCACCTCCCGGGATCGGGATCTGGTTGCCTTTGACATACATGCACTGCATGTATGCGATGTCGTAGCGCTGCTGTAGCGACCACGTCGCCGCCGCAGCCTGATTTGCTCCCACCGCCGAGCCGCCGAGCAGGCCGACTCCCGAGCCAACCGCGGCACCCATGCCGGGATTTCCATAGGCGGCCCCGACCGCCGCACCAGTGGCGGCGCCAACCACAGTCCCGACGGCGGCACTCCCGACCGCAGCCTTGGTCGCCGCCTCTTGTGGGACCGCGCCGCTCTGCTGCAAAGCCCATTGGCGGCAAATCGAGTCGTCCAATTGAAACGACTCGAAATCCTTGCCGTTGCCGGGAAGCACCATCACACTTGGACCAGGAGGTAAGGTTGCACACCCGGCCAGCAAGAGGCCGGCAGCCATCGGCATGATCCAAGACTTTCGCACCTTCATTCTCCTATCGCCCTGTCGAATTAAGAACCCCAACGCGGAGCAGGACCAAAGCTAAAGACGCCGGCCGCAAGCTTACTGAGGTGTAGGGGGAACCTCGATCCAATCAACGCGGCACTTCTTCACCGTCGGATAGTAGGCCTTGGAGCTTGGGCAGTAGTACCACATGGCCGGCGGGGGCGCCGACGCCTCAGCCGGCGCGATGGGCTGCTGAATGTACACAGAGGGCCCCTGGTCGACGGGAGGGTAGGCCGCATAAGGCGTTGAGTAGTAGGGGTAGGAATAAGCGTACGGATAGGGATATCCATACGCATAGGGATACGCGCCCCACCACCACGGGCCCCCGACGAACACGCCGCCGTACCAGCCGCCGCCGTGGTAACCACCGTAGTAGCCACCGTGGTAACCGCCGCCGTAATAGCCGCCGTGGTAACCCCCGCCGTAGCCACCATGCCAGCCGCTGCCGTGCCAGGTACCTCCCTGCGAGCTGCCACCGTGCCACATGCCGCCTGAGCCGCCGCCATGCCAGCCACCGCTCATACCACCTCCGCTGTGCCCTCCTCCACCGCCACCGTGCTGTCCGTGGCTGGGAACCGCTGGAATCACCAGCAGCGCAGCGACCAACGAAAGAACCAGCGCTAGCGTTTTCATGAGCTATCCCTCACACCTTAAACGTATCTCCAGCCATGGAGTTGCGCCAGGGGCCGGCGGATCTGCGGTCGGCGTCTTTTCTATGGGCCGCTCCCCCCTTCGGGGAGCCTCAGGACAGGATTGGTCGCTATGGATTACCCGGTCCGACAGCTGTATCTGACCGTTTGCAACGGCCTGCGCCCGGCATCTCACACGCGATACGCCGAGCGCAGTCCGCGCCGATCGATCAATAGGGAATGCTGTTGTCTTCCGAAGCCCAGGCGGCGCACTTGTCTGGATCCGCCGGCAAGGTGTAGCCGATATTGCGACTTGCCTGGAACAGCTTGCACATGACGTGGTCGCCAATCAGCGGGCTGACGTTGAACAGCGCGTTGTCGTTATCGATGGGCGCCCTGGCCGCGACCTGCGGGTAGCCTTCCTGCGGGGCGATCAAGTATCCCAGTTGGTCGTTGGCCAGACCGAAGATGAAATGCTTGGTTGCCGGGACATTTTTCTGCAACTGGAAGAAGATCTCGGGATAGCCTTCACCGGGCATGGCGGCGAAAAACAATTCACCAACTTTGATGGTCGAGACCAGAGTGCCGACCGTCGTCCCGTCACTGAGCCATGGTGCCTTGCCGCTCCGTGAGATAGCCTGCAGCAGTATCCCCGCGTCGATGAAGGAGTTGTTGTAGCCTTCGCGGAGGAACAACTGATTCGCGGCGATGTCGGTGCCGTTCACGGGTTGGGTGGTGCCAACGGCTGTGAGAATCTTGTTGGTAATCTTCGTGGCGTAGTCATCGAGCTCCGCATATTCGTCGGCGCCCTCCTCACCGTTGGGTTGGGTACGGCCGATATCGGCTACCATCACCACCGCGGTGTCTATGCCCAAGGCCTGCTGGACCTTGGTTGCAGCGACCCCCGGCCAGTCCGAGGACACCTTCAAGTTGTCGCTGTCCATGATCGTCGCGTGCGCCGCATAGTTGATCATGACCCCCTGCAACTTGGTCGCGTCCGCGGGGTCAGCGGCAACCAACACGCGCAGCTCCTGGTCAACTTGATCGTTTGGCGGCTCGCCGAACTGGCTGTGCAAATACTCGCCGGCATTGATCGTCCCGAGCCGCAGCTGTGCCGGACGCATCGCCTGCCAGGCATCGATGATCGCACCAACCGTCTGGTCCTTGATGTACGCCAGGTAGCCGTTGGACAGACCACCGAACACACCGCTGGTGTCGGGTCCGGAGTGGCTGTGACAGGAGTTGATGACGATGTGGTCGGCGGGAATCAGCCCCGCGGTGACCGCCGCGATGGTCAGGCGCGAGTCGGTGTGACCCCACGGTCCCTTCTTGTAGGCGGCAAAGGAACCTTGGGTCTCGTTCTGGGCAAAGACCACCGTATCTGTTCCGTTGGAGATCACGAACGCGCGCACGTAGATCGGTGCAAGCACGCCGTCGCACTTGCGCGATGGACCAAATCCGTAACCGCCGAGATAGACGGGGCCGCCGAGATAGTTGGGACAGCTCGGCGAGATGTCGCGCTTCGCGATGCCGACATACAGTCCCGTAGACGACGGCAACAGGGTTGGTGGCGGTATCACCGTGATTACGGCGGTGGCCGTGGCAGTGGGCGTCAAGTTGTGAGTGGGCGTTGGTGTCGGCGTGGCCGTGGATGGGGGACCATTCAGTGCAATGCTGACCGCGGCGATCACCTCGTCGATGGTGATGTCACCGTCGCCGTTGATGTCGGCCGCCAGACACGCAGTAACCGGCGCATTGCCGAGGGCGATGCCGACGATGAGCGTCAACTCGTCGATCGTCACCTCGCCGTCATTGCCGCAGTCTCCAATCAGTGCCGCGCTTGATCCCGGCATCCCGATGAGTGCCACAAGGAACACCATCATGCTTGCAAGTTGTCCGCGCCGACGCTTCATGTCTGTCCTCCCCCGGAAACAAATGTGGGCTACGGATATCAACACCGCACACGAATGCCAATCTCTTTCCGGGCCCGCGGGGCCTGCGGCCGGCGTATTTTTCTATGGGCCGCTCCCGTTGGTCGCTATGCGGTGCCGCCGCGAGAACCAGACTTGCGCGTGACACCATCCTCCTCGCAAGGCAGGCGCAGTTTGTCGGCCTCGACAACCCACAGCGACCTAACGGGGAGCAAGTATAGATTGAGGGGGGCTCCGCTCATGCTGAGGCTCCCGAAGCATGGGGCGGGGTTCTTTAGCAGCCTGTTAGAGGCGCAGGGTGCCTAACAGGGGCAACGCCCCCACCGGCAGGCGTGGCGCCGCCGCGTCCAAGCGATCGACCAGTGCGGCAAAGCGCATCGCCGGCAAGGCCCGCGCCGTAAGATCGATATTATGCAGGAAGTTGTCCCAGTGATGCAGCAGCACCGCGCCGGGCGACAGCGCCGCCACCAGGCGCTCGGGGTAACGCTCGGTCGTCGTCCAACCCGCTACACATGCGAGCGCCAGATCCACCGGTGCCACGCGCCAGCGCTGCTCGACGAGCTCGGCGCTACCGACATGGAAGAGACGGCGGCCGCCGACCTCGATCTCCGCGCCAAACACGGCGCCACAGCGATAGGCCTCGGTCCGCATCGGCACATCGGTACAATCGGCAATATCGCCCGGCAGCGGCACTCGGCCAAAGAAAAATGCGGAGTGCGCGCTCGGCCAGAAGCGCAAGCGAAACGGCCCCACCGCCGCTTCGCGCGGCGCGCCGCCCGCCTCAGGCTCGACGCACTCGAGCTGGGTGTCCGGCAGACCGAAGCTGCGGCACAAATGAAGGGCCGAGCGTGAGCCGAAGACGCGCGCCCCGGTCTTCCGAGCAATGACGGGCACGTCGAGGGCGTGGTCGAAGTGCGTGTGCGAGAGAATGATGGCATCGGCACGCGGCACCAGACGCCGCGCCAACGCTTCGTCGGCGCGCAGCGGCGCCCACACGCAGCGCGACAGCGAGGCGCGCGTCAGATAGGGGTCGAGCAACAGCACGTGGCTGTCGAACTCGAGGGCGAACCCGGCGGTCCCAAGCCAGGTAACACGCACACCGCCCGCACCGCCGAGCGGCAACTCGGACGAAAAGAAGAGATCCTCGGGCCGCGTCATTCTGCCTTCTTAACCTGGATGTGAAAAAAGAAAAGCTCACGCCGAGCCGCAGACCACGCTACCGATTGACATTCGCCGCCCGGATGAACGACGCTGTTCGCGCATCCCAGTTTCTAGGCACAGTCAGTTGGGACGCATGAGAACAAGAGGGAAGGATGATGCCAAAGGAAGATGTAAACCAGATCTCTCATCGCCGACGCAAACAGACGATTCGCCGGCTCAGTCTCCTCTGCGCGCTCGCGATACTCGGCGCCGGCTGCGGCGAGGATACGACGACCGTGGCCGCGCCCTCGAACCCTTACGCCGGCTACAAGAGTGAACGGTATTCCAATGATGCATTGTGGCTGTGCCGGCCTGGCCTCGCGGTCGACCAGTGCCTGAACAATCCGCTCGATGCCACCGCACTGCTGGCCGACGGCTCGGTGGAGATCGAGCATCATCAGGCAGCCGCGGATCCCGAGGTGGACTGTTTCTATGTCTATCCCACGGTCGATCTCACCTTGACACCGGGGAACCACACCGATTTTAGCGACCTCAAGCCGATGCTCGATCCGCTGTTGAGCCAGGTGGCTCGCTTCACCCAGTCCTGCCGCGTCTTCGCTCCGCTGTACCGCCAAGCCACCATCGGCTCGTATGTCGGCAACCACCCGGAGATCTTTGACCTCGCCTACTCCGATGTCGTGGATGCCTTTCGCCATTACATGGGCCAGTATAACAACGGACGCCGCTTCATCATTATGGGGCATTCGCAAGGCACCGACATGACGACGCGGTTGCTGCAAGGAGAGATCGACGGCGTTCCGGAGTTGCGCGAGAAGATGGTCGTCGCACTGCTGATCGGTGGCAGCGTTGAAGTCCCGATCGGGAAGGCCATCGGCGGCACCTTTCAAAACCTGCCGCTGTGCACCTCCGAGGAGCAGACCGAATGTGTCATTGCCTACCGCACCTTCGCGGCCGCGCAGCCGCCGACTGGCTCGGCAAACGCGGTGAGCGGTCCCGGGCTGGATTTGGCATGTACCAACCCCGCCGCGCTCGCCAGCGGCAAAGGGACGTTGAGCAGCGCGTATTTCCCGCTCCATACGAACGAATTCATGTTCACGCTTCCGGCCTCGGCAACAGCCCTTACGACTCCGTTCGTCTCCTACCCCAACTTCTACTCAGCGGAGTGTATACCCGACGCCAAGGGGGTCAGCTATTTGCAAATCAGCGCGCCAGCTAATGCCGGCGATCCGCGCATTGATCCAATCCCATATGACAACGCCCTGTTCTCGGGAGCGTTTCTCGGCACGCACATTCTCGACTACAACTTCCCACTCGGCGACCTGCTCCACCTCGTTGATGTCAAGATCGCCGCGAGCAACGGCCGATCGTGAGAATTTGAGGGTTTGAGAATTTGAGGATTGAAGGATTGAAGAATCACCCATCCCCCAAATTCTCCCAATCCTCCAATTCTCCAATCCTCCAATTCTCCAATCCTCCAATTCTTCTAGGTGGCGATCGCGCCTTGCCGTTCTAGATTTTGAATCTCATCGTCGGCGAACCCAAAGCTCGCGAGGGTCGCTGCGGTTCCCTGCGGCACCGAAGAGGTCGCGGCCGCCAAACGCACCGGCGAACGAACCGAAGCATCGCGGTCCACCGATGTTGTGCCGCCGAGCTGGCTGCGCAGCGCCTGCGCAGCTTCGCCCGGAGTCGCGACCGGCGCGACGCAGACATCCTCACCGTTCAGCACTGCCATCCATTCATCGCAGGTCTTCGAACGGAAGATCTCCGCAAAGGTCTCGAAGAGCGCCTGGCGCTCGGCGCCGTCGACGAACTGGCGACGCGCGAGATCGGGACGGCCGATCACCGTGCAGAGCCGCGCATAGAACTGAGGCTCGACGGCGGCGACTGAAAGGTAGCGCGCGTCTGCGGTCTCGAAGACGTGATACCACGGATACCCGCCGCACAGATGCGTGTCGCCGCGTTGTCGATGCTTGCCGGTGTTCCAGAAGTAGTCGTACTCCATCGCCATGAGAAACGCCGGGCCGTCGGCGATGGCAATATCGAGGTAGCACCCAGCACCGGTCTGGGCGCGCCGCCACAAGGCCGCAACCACGTTGAGCGCCGCGCTCAATCCCGCCAGCCCGTCGGCAAACGGCGCACCCGGTACTCCGGGCGGACCATGCGGACCATCGGCCAGATGCAGCACTCCAGAGGCCGCCAGGTAGTTGAGGTCATGGCCGACACGTTCGCGCGCCGGGCCGTCCTGACCGTAGCCGGAAATCGCCGCGTAGATCACGCCCGGGTTCGCAGCCCGCAACGTCTCGTAGTCGATCCCCAGCCGCGTACTGGTTCCCGGCCGGAAGCCTTCGAGGATGACGTCGGCCTGCCGCGCCAGCCGCAAATACGCCTCGCGACCCTGGGGATTCCGCAGATTGATTTTGCAGCGGCCGGTGCCTGCCAGCAACGAGCGCGTCGGGAACAGGCCTGCCAGGCTCGCATAACGCGCCGCCACCGCTTCGGCTTCGGGCGCCTCGATCAGGGTGATCGCGGCGCCGAGATCGCGCAACGCCGGAATGCAGTACATCGCCGGCAGCGTATGCCCGACCGAGAGAATCCGCACCTGTGCCAGCAGCGAGGGCAACATGCCGGCTTCCTACCTTGCTTGGCGCGTCGGCTCAACTCGGCGGCATCGCGATTCGGTCACAGCGGGCCGTGCGAGAAGCGCAGCGTATATGCCGGCCCCGTGGGCATGTCGCCCGGTAGCTCGATCGCAACCTGCGCCCCACGCTGTTGCCAGCGCAGCGGCGCCCCATAACCCAGCAGACGAACTTCCATCGCGCCAGGCAGTTGGAGATCCTCCAGCACGACCGAGTTGCTCGCGGGCTTGGAGAGGACGAGGGCGTAGACGTAGCCACCAGCCTGTGTAAAGCGCACCGCCGCGCCATCTGCGGTGCGGCCGTCCGCTTTGCGCCACGGACGGGTGCCGTAAATGGCCTCGCCGTTGCCCCGCAACCAATTCCCGACGGCCAGCAAACGCGACGCCTGCGCCCACGGGATCAGACCGTTCGCCGTCGGACCGACGTTGAGCAGCAGGTTGCCGTTCTTGCTCGTGACGTCGGCGATCATGTGCACGATCTCCTCGGCCGTCAGCAGATAGTCCTCGGATTCAGCACGGTTGAATCCAAACGATCCTCCGATGCCGCGCGTCGATTCCCATTTGCTCTCCAGGATGCGGTCGAGGACCGCGTACTCCGGCGTCACGAAGTCGTGGTGCTGCCCGCCTTCACCGGCACCGAGCATGAAGCGGTTGTTCACCACGCCGTCGGGGAACCGATTGTAATAGTCGGCGAAGAGGCGCGCCGGCGCAGCCAGCTCCGGATAGCCGATGTCGTTCCACAGCACCGCCGGTTCATAGCGCTCGATCAGCTCACGCCAGTGGGCATCGGCGTAGCGCGCGTAGTCAGCGCGCTGCGGGATCGAGCCCAGGAAGCTCGCCAGACTGTCGATCGGCAGGCCGTGGATGGTCCAGTCGATGCCACCCGAGTAGTACAGCCCCATGCGCATGCCCCGCGCGCGCACGGCCCGGGAGAGCTCACCGACGAAATCACGCTCGGCCTGCCAGTCACGGCGGTGCGGGTTGGGGTGCGCGCTCGGCCACAGCAGGACGCCGTCGTGATGCTTGGTCACGAAGACGACGTAGCGCGCCCCGGCCCGCGCAAAGAGATCGGCCCACGCGTCCACATCGCAGCCGGCCGCCTGTTGCATGAATTGGGGCACGAAGTTGTCGTACGCGTAGTCGGCGCCATAGGTGGCGCGATGATGCTGCTGCGCCGGACTGCCGTCGATGTTGATCGAGTTCCAATACCACTCGGCGTACGGCGTGTGCTTGAACATCCACGCCACTGCGTCGGGATCGCCGAGATCCACGTCGCCGATTCCCTTTTTGTTGGGCGGCGCAAACGCCGGAATCGACGAGACGGTCCAGTGGACGAAGATGCCGAACTTGGCGTCGTGGAACCAAGCGGGGACCGGATGGGTGGCCAGTGACTCAAGGGCAGGCTGGTAGGTCATGGCAGTGCCCTACCCTTCCGCACCTACCCGGCGCAAGCCAGCCTACGATGGATTCCCGCCAAACAATTGCGGGAATGACGAATCAGCCGCCGGCGGCAGGCCCGCAGGTGCCAAGCGCATCAGTCACAGCGCCGAGAATCTCATTGATCGTCACCGTCGCATCGCCGTCGGCGTCTCCCGCGGTGCACGCCGCTACGGGCGCATTGCCGAGCGCGATGGATACCATCGTGAGCAATTCGTCGACCGTGACCTCGTGGTCGCCGCCGCAGTCCCCAAGACACGTCGGGATCAGACGCCCGATGCGATTGCCCACGCCCTCGGTAAACCACAGCGCACTGTCGGGTCCAGCCGCGATGTCGATGGGCCGGCTGGCGTCCGTCAAGCCGCCATATTCGCGGACGCTACCGTCCAGCGTGATGCGGCCGATTTGATTGCCCACGAACTCGGTGAACCACAGATTCCCGTCGGGCCCGCTGGCAATGCTGCGCGGGTGACTTTCATCGGTGGGGACGGGAAACTCACTGATCGCTCCATCGGGTGTCATACGACCGACCTGATTGCCGAACTCTTCCGTGAACCACAGATTCCCGTCGGCGCCCGTGGTGATAGCACGCGGCCCGCTTTCCGGCGTGGGAATCAGAAACTCGGTGATCACCCCCGACGGTGTCACCCGGCCGATTTGATTGCTGGCAAACTCCACAAACCACACGTTGCCGTCGGGGCCACGGCTGATACCGATCGGCCCGCTGTCGGCCGTGGGAATGGCGAATTCGGTGAGGCTGCCGCTGGGTGTCATGCGCCCGATCTGGTTGGCGCCGTTGTCGGTAAACCAGAGGTTGCCGTCGGCACCCAGGGTGATGAAGAACGGACTGCCGTGCGTCGGTCCGAACTCGGTGACCTCCCCTGCCGGCGTCACGCGGCCGATATATTGTGCGTTGAAAGCGGCGCACCACAAGTTGCCGTCGGGCCCCGTTGTGATTCCAATCGGGCCACTGGGAGCCGTGTGCAACGGGAACTCGGTGATCGCGCCAGCCGGGGTGATCGATGCAACCCGACTGGTGCTCAACTCGGTAAACCAGAAATTACCGTCAGGCCCAGCGGCAATGCCGCGCGGCGCGCTGCCGGGCGACGGGACGAGGAACTCTGTGAGCGCGACGGGTTGTGCTTGTGCGGCGATTGCGCAGCAGACGCCGCCGGCGATCCATGCCGCCAGATTGGCGATCCGCACGCGTCGCAGCGATTCTCCAAAGTTGGACATGCTTTGCCGTTTTGAAGGGTATCGCGAGGTCATCGTAAACGTCAACGCGCAATGCACCGGTGAATGCATACGATGTCGAGATCCGGACGGCGGCGGACGGGCGCGCTTGTCGCCGCTACGATGCCGGCGCGAAGACCGCTAACTGCAGCACCCAGGTGCCCCCGCTCACCGCCGCGCCTGCACTGTAGCTTCCCACCACACTGGCAACGGCATCTTCGACAAGGTCGCCGTCCGGTGTCGTCACCATCCGGCTCGTGAAGCCGGCACCCGGCGCGGTAAACGTGGCGCTCGTCATTCCCGCCGCGAACAGCAACTCGGACGGCGTGGACGTCGTCAACGTCGCAGTGGTAGCGCTGCTGCCGCTTGCACTTGCCGAAACACCTCCGTCAAATGGGTTGGTCCGGTTCAAGCCGGAATACTCGGTGATGCGCACATCGACGAACGCGGCGGCTTGCGTGAAGGTGACGGTCACGAAATTGCTTCCGGGCGCTGCGCCGGCGATGTTCGCGGCGAAGTAAATGGCCTGGCTCAAGGCGTTGCCACGATAGGTGGCGATGGCCCGCTGGTACACATTGCCGGCGCTGTCGCTCACGGACACGATATCCGCGGCCGTATCGTTCCAGCCGATCGCGAGGATGTTGGTGTCGCCGGCGGCCTGTGCATTCGCGAAGGCAACGTTCACCGCGCTCTGCGGTGTTTGCGGCGTCGCGGCGCCCGCCTGCACGAAGGTCGGCCCCGGAGACGTCGTCGCGGCAACCAGCGCTGCCGATGCCAGCGAGAGATGGTTGAAATAGTCCACGGCGACCACCGTGTACGAGTATGACGTCAACGGCGCCAAGCCTATGTCGGTAAACGCGGTCGACGGCGTTGTGCGGAGAAAGACCCCATCGCGGAAAATCTGATAGCCGGCCACCGCCACGTCGTCCGTCGACGCCGCCCACGCAAAGCTGATCTGCGCGTCGGCGACGCCCGTCACGTGTAACCCACCGGGCTGGGACGGGGCCTGGGTATCCGCCGGAATCGATGCGGCTTCCAGCACCAACACCCAGTCACCGTCTCCGTCACTGTTTGGCCCGGTTGGGGTGAAGTCTCGCGTACCGGCATTGTCGAACGGCGAGCCGGCGATTGCGCTGAACATCCCGTTGCTCGGATCGTACCAGCGCGCCGATACCGGCGCGGCGAACGTGGACATGTCGACGGTCATCGTGCGACTGGTCGGCATGTACGCCATCACCAGCGCTCCATCCGGCGTGCGTGCCGCCGTCAGATAGTCGCTATCGCCGAGGGCGCCGGCGCTCGAAAACGTCCCGTATCCGGCGGTGACGACCGTGTGGGTCTGATCCGGAATCAAGTTGTACCACGGCCGCGACTCGAAGAGCGATTTCACGTGAATCATCTGGCTCGATGCCGGGGTGTCGAGATGACTTTGCCAACCGCTGCTGAACGCAGAATTTGCGGTGTGCCTTCGTCGAAGGCGTTGTGCTCGAAATCGTAGTTGGCCTCCACCAGGAAGGTCGGCAGCGCATTCGGCCGGTTGTAGTCCGTCAGCACCTGCGCATAGGTCGGATAGTAGGTATAGGAGGCGTTCAACTGAATGAATGGCGCCCAGCTGCTGTCGTTGAGTGAGCCGCTGACGAGATAATCCAGCTCGACAGTGTGAATGTGGCGGTTGTCGGTATCCTGGATGCCCTGTGCGACCGCCTGTACCACCGCGTCGTCCCCGGAATTGCGCCAGCTCTGAAAATCGTTGCCGCTCATCCAGATGATGTTGTCGAAGCCGCGGTAGCGCGTCCCGAGGTAGCGGCCATAGTTGCGCGCCTTGGTGACGCCGTTGGCGTTCAACACACTCAAGAAGCTCCCTGTTTCGGCGGGATCGAGCAGCACCGTCAGACCGTGCTGCGCCGCGCGCTGCAGCATGTGGTCGACACGCGTAAAGAAATTCTCATTCGGCGTCGCGAGATCGCCCGCCGTGGTGAACGGAACGATGCCGTCGTACGTGCTGCCATCGGCGCGTCCGCCGGTGTACTCGGCACACAGCAGGTTGACCCACACGACGTTGAACCCGCTGGCTTGACGGTCGGCGAAGAATGCGTCGGCTTCGGCTTCCGAAAGGTTGACGGTCAACGCCTGCGGAGAATCGCCAGTGAGCAGCACCGGGACGTCATGCTGATCCACCAGGTACCGTCCGCTGGCGCCGACCTTCAGCGGATACGCCGTGCCCGGCAACGTGCCGCCGGCCGGTTTGAACGCCACGAGCTGCATGACCCACGTGCTGCCTGTTTGCTGCGCCGTGACCTCGTACTCCCCCGTCGTCGCTGCAATCTTGTCAGCGGTCACATTGCCGTAGCGGCGCGACCTGGGCCGATAACCACGGGTGATACGGGTTACCGTTCGGCTGCTGGTTTCGCCAGCCACGAACAACAGCTCGTTGACGAGTGTGGCCGTCAGAGGACCGCTGTCCATCACGGGCGCCGAGCCGGACGCCGTGACCGCGGCGTCCAGCGGGGCAATCTGATCGACGCCCGAGTACTCGTGCACGTACAGAACGCCACGCCCGGCAATCGCGGTCGCAAAACTCGCCGTCACCGTCGTGGTCCCCCCGACGATGTTCCGGGCGTAAAGGATCTGCGCACTGCTCGGATCGCCGTTCGCCTGTGTCGGTCCGACCGCACTGATGTATGCATTGCCGGCGCTGTCAGACAGGGAAACCGCTCCGTCATTATCCCAAACGACGTAAGCAACGATCAGATTGCCTGACTTGGTCTTGCGCCGCAGCGCGACGCTGACGCTGCTGCCCGCTGTTACCCGAAGATAGCGACGCTGAACGAGCCTCGGTTTGACCACGACTGCGTGTGCCGCTCCCGAAAACGCCGGGGAGACGCAGACCGCAGCCAACAAAAGGCCGATCCCCAACTGTCTGAACAGTCCACCCATAGTGTCGCCCCTGACGAGATCGCGAGTGGGCATACTCTAAACCGACTCGGCCGCGCACACCAGATAGTTTTGACCCGAAACATGTGGCGCGATGCGTGTCGGAGAATGGAACCACGAAGGGCGCGAAGCTCACGAAGGGAAACAGAAGAGAAGATTCTGAATTCCTCGCTTCGTGTTCTTCGTGTCCTTCGTGGTGAACGATCTTGGGCTCATCTACTTGCTGGCCACAGCGCTCGGCCGCGCCGCCACGCGCTCGAACCACCCGGAGACCCAGCGCAATGTCGGATCGAGCGGTTGGCCCACCGTGCGTCCGAAGTCGAGAAACGCGAACAGAAAGATGTCGGCGAGCGTGAAGCGGGAGCCGGCGATGAATTGGTTGCCGTTCATGAAGCCGTCGAGCCATGCAAGCTTCTCGCGCGCGATGGCTTTGAGGTCGTCGGCTGCCTGCGGGATGGTGTGGATACGATCCTTGAAAAGCATCAAGCCTTCGGCGTAGCGGAAGCCGTTGGCCATGGGCTCGACGATGTTGAGGTCGATGCGCCGCGCCCACATCCGAGTCACGGCACGCTCCTCCGCCGTGCGCCCCACCAGCGCGGGCGTCGGGTGCTTCTCCTCGATGTACTCGCAGTTCGGCAGAATCTCCGCCACGCAGGTTCCGTCGTCCAGCTCGAGGCAGGGCAGCTGTCCCGCCGGGTTCTTCTCGGTGTAGGGCGCGCGGCGATTCTCGCCACTCATGAGATCGACCTGCACCAGCGGGATCTCAACGCCTTTTTCCGCCAGAAACATGCGCACGACGCGCGGGTTGGGTCCAAGTCCGGTGTGGAGCTTCATCATTCGTCCTCCCTTTGAAGGGGCAATCATGCTCCAAGTCATGGCGCGGCGCCAGGCGGGCGCTTGAACCCAGCGCCGCACCGGGCGTAAAAGCTCCTGCATGCCAACTCACATCAAAGCTCCGACACGGATAGAAGCCGCCGGCAACAAGCCGAAGTTGATCGACGAATACATCGGCCGCGTCAACTCGCAGACATCGGCGCTCAGCGTCGCCCACATGCGTTCACCGAGTGGCTGGGTCGAGCCCGGTCAACGGCCGGAGTTTCACGAGTACACCGTGGTCCTCAAGGGCATGCTGCGCGTCGCGCACGAGGGCGGAACCATCGACGTGCACGCCGGCCAGGCGGTGATCGCGAACCCGGGTGAATGGGTGCGTTACAGCACGCCGCTCGCCGAGGGGGCCGAGTACATCGCCGTGTGCCTGCCGGCGTTCGCGCCCAACACGGTGCATCGGGACGAGGGGCTTGGGAAATGAACCGGGGACGACGCTCGGCTGCCCTCGCGCGACGTGCTACGGTGAATCCGGTGGACGCCAATCATGCCGATCCTGTCCATGTTCTACGGCATCGTGGTGCGAATGTACTTCTTCGACGACAAGCAACACCACGCGCCTCACGTCCATGCGGAGTTTTCGGGGAATGAGGCTGTCTTTGCGATTCTAACGGGAGAAGTACTGGCCGGTCAGCTGACTTCTGGGAAGACGCGGCTCGTCCAGGCATGGATCGAGATTCACCGCGACGAGCTCCTGGCTGATTGGCAGTTGGCCGTGAACGGCGAGGAGGTCTTCAAGATCGACCCGTTGAAGTAGGAGATCAATGAATCCACACGTACAATCGGTGCGAGCCCTGGAAGACTATGAGTTGGAGGTTTCATTCGAGAACGGCGAGTCCCGGCGATTCGACGTCAAGCCGTACCTCGATCGCGGAATTTTCGTGCGCCTCCGCGACCATGAAGCGTTTCGGGCAGTACGAGTCGTTGCAGGCTCTATCGAGTGGGCGAATGGGCTCGACCTCAGCTATGACACCCTCTACATCGAGGGGCAGCGCATCCTCGCAGCGCAACCGAAGGCTGAAAAAAGCAATCCAGCATGCCGTTGATGCACAGGGCCATTTGAAACCACACCCGCTCACATCGGCTGAAGCCGCCGACATGGGCAAGTACAACCGGCAATGGGATGGTCAACGAATCAACCGCACCTCGCACTGGCCGACGGACAATGGACTTACGATTGTCTTCGTGCCCGTGCAATAGCCCGATCCCACGCCTTCGGGCTTCTCTTTTTACGCACAAAGGTGCGGTCCAAGGTCGCCGGCCCGATCCGGCCCACAGGCCCTCAAGCCCCCACGCCCTCTTCAGAAGTCGTTCCCATCAATCACCAGCAACTGCACATCGATGCTGTTGTTCTCCGGCGTCGGATCGATGCCCGGACTAACAGCAGTGAAGTGCAGCAGGCAGGTTGCCGGCGTGCGCGCGTCTGGCGAGGTGAAACTGTCGCGTTGGATCAACAGCCGCACCGTGGCGTTCTTGCGGCGCCCGCGCGGCACCAGGATGTGGTCCTGATCGCCGGTTTGCCGCAGAGCAAAGTCGGGCAACCCTTGCAGCACACCAGGTGGGCAGGTGCCGCTCTCCGCCACCAACTGGATGTCGTGTACGTCGCCTGGCGTCGTGTCCATATTCCGTACCCCGACGCGCAGCCGTAACAACCTGGAGAGCGCCCCCTTGCGCAGTCGCACCCGCACCGGGCGGGGATGGGGAAGGACCGCTGAATCATGCGTCACCAGCGGCGTCGGTGTCGGCGTGGGCGTCAACGCCGGTGTCCACGTCGGTCGCGGCGTGGTCGGAGACGGTACGGGACCGCCGCTGCCGACGGAGAACTGGCGACGCACGCGCGCAATGTTGCCCTGGTTATCGCGCACCGATACCAGGAGATGCGCATTGGTCGCCGCTGGCAACGAGGCACTCAGGGGAATGTGATAGATGCCTTGATCAACCGGCGTCACGAGCCCGGCAAGCTCGTCGCCCGGCTGCTGCCCTGCGATGCTGATGTCCGCCGTCACCGAGAGCGACGACACGTTGATCCCACTGTCGGCGTCCGCCATGCCGATGAGAATCTCATCCACCGACGTGTTGGCGCCCGGGCGGGGCGTGGTCACGGTCAGCGTCGGCTTGAGGTCGTCGAGGAACCAGCCGTAACTGGTTTGCGCGTAGTCGATGGGTGCTCCGAGATCGATCCAGCGCGCCACCAGCATCTTCTCGTCCGCCGTCAACGCCGGCACACCACTGCCCGGCGGCGGCATGATCGTTCCTGTATAGTCGAGGTCCGCCGCGTTCGGATCGGCGCCCGACGGCAACGTATTCGGATTGCCCGGTGTCGTCTCGGTGGGATGATCGGCATTGCTCCAACCGTCCAGGCGCTGTCCAAACAGTTTCCACATGAGCAGGCTGCGGCGACTCTGAAACATGCGGACGTAGCGGCTGGCATTCGTCTGCCGCCACACCGGCGTCCCAACCACCACGAGCGGTGCATAGCCCCAGCGCGCGTCTTGATCGTTCGCCAGACGGGCGTAGTCCCCGGGGAGACCGATGTCGTAGGTTGCGTAGTCGTCGAGAACGAGATTGCCCGGCGGTGTCGGATTGGTGTGCGTGTGACACGGCACGCAGCTGCGTTGCAGAAGCGGGCGGATGTCGCGGAAGAACTCGACCGTTACCTCGGGCTGATTCACCACGCGCACGGCCGGATTGCCGCTCGCATCTTTGGTGATCAGCGGCGTCGTCTGCGTCAGGTCGACGACCTGATATTCGGGGCGCGCCGCGTACGTGTCGTCGAAGTTCAACGGCTGCTGGCTGTGCGCATGACAGCCGCCGCAGTTGTAACGCGCTTCACCGGGGCGCAGCTGGTGCCAGGTTTGCGCCATGTTCAGCACCATGCCGTTGCGGTCGATCGTCTGAAACGTGAACGGCTGATCGGCGGGAATCTTGGCAAGAAAGCTGGTGTCGGGGTTGCCTTCCGGATCGAGGATCGGGCTGTTGTCCGAATTGAACTTGCGCAACGGAATCTCGCCGAGAATGCGCATGCGCTCCATCGCGTGGCTGAAGAACAGCTGCCCGCCGCTCGGGCCGCCGTGCGGCCCATAACTGCGGTGCGTGCTCGGCTCCATCGCCACGATGCGAATCGCCCAGACATCGCTGTTGCTGTACTTGCCAGCATCGGCGCCCTGGAACGTCCAGTTGCTGCTCTGCCCGTTCTCGCTGGTGTTGAACGCGTCGAGGCCGTCGAAGGTGTTCGACCACGGCGGTACCGTACCGGGAAAACTCTCGCGCTTGTAGATGCTGCTGGTCCCGATCAATCCATACGGCGTTCCCGCCGGCAGCTCCGGCTCCGCCGTGCCGTCGTTGGGCAGCCACGGCAGCTGCGCCGGTTCGTCAACCCCGTGCACGGCGCGATACGTGACCACCGGGCGCGGCCATGCTTCGTTGTACTGCGGATCATTCTTGATCGGCACCAGCGCGCTCGGCGAGTTGATGACGTTAGCGCCCGGGATGACATACAAGCCGGAGTTGTCGTACGGCTGCGGATCGGGGCGATTGAGATTGTTGGCCGGACCCGGCGTCCACACGACGAGCAGGTCGTTGTTCGGCGCGGCGCACGGATGCGTGAACTTGCCGACGCGCACGCCGTTGCTGCCGACCGGAGCCGCTTCGTCGTTACCGTGCGTGAACGGCACGATCGAATACATACCCCATGGAGTGAACGGCATTTGAAATGGATAGGAGAAGCCGCCGCCGACAGTCTGTTGGATCGACGGATTGTCGGCGGGGAACGCATCGTAGAAGCGCGGCGTCCCTGCCGGCGGCGCAATCGGCACGCGCAACAGCGCGCCGAAACCGTTGTCGTTGAGGTTGTAGTAATCGACGACAACAAGGTCGTCGTTGGAGAGCTGCGTCATGAAATGGAACGCTTGGCCTTCCAGGAACGCGCTGACCATCGGCGACCAGACACGGCCGTCCGGATAGATCGACCAGATGCCCCACATCCGGTCATCGCGCAGCCCCTGCGTTTCCATCGAGCTGAATAGCAGCCGCCCGTCACGCAACGGTGTCGGATGCAGCGCGCTGCCGATGTTCATCGGCGCGATCTGCGTCACGTTGGAGCCGTCTTCGTCCATGACGAAGAGTTGCATCGTCGGGTTGGTGAGCCCTTTCGGTGGCACGAAGCCGTTGCGGTTGCTGGTGAACGCGATCTTCCCACCAGCCACCGGCGCGGGGCCAAGGTTGAGAATGCCGTAGCCGAGGTAGTCGTGTCCGGATGACGGATTCACCGGATTCGACTCATCCCAGTTACCGCTACCGGTGTTGGGGGTGAACTCCCCGAACGTCAGTTGTTGGATCTCGCGCGTCGCCAGGTTGATGCGAAAGATATCCGCACCCGCGTATGGCAAGCCGCGTTGCTGGTTGTACCCCTGGGGGCTCACATCCGGAAAGTAGCTGTAGTACACCCACTGCGCGTCGAAGGAGACGAACGGGTCCGTGACCGCGCCGACGCCGCCAGCAACCAGGCGCTCCTCGCTGCCGTCCGGGTGCAGCAGCATCAGATCCGCGCCGGGATCGAGGCTGGCGGGGTGCCCCACCTCGGGCCACGTGGTGTTCGCCGTGTCGCCGAACCGCGGCTGGCGCACGTAGACAATGTCGTAGGTGACGGCGGCGCCGACAGTCGGCGCCAGCACAAGCGCGGATGTTAAGAAAACGCCGACGGTGACAACAAAGAGTTGGCGGTGTCGTCCAAATCCCATGATTTTCTCCTATACCACGAGTCGGTGCAGGAGAGAGGAGCAACAGAGGGGCCAGCTACATCACCGGGGGCTGAAGCCCCCGGAGTTGCCGGCGCGCCGCACATCAGTTGGAGTTCCCGATCGAAGTTGGATACCGTGCCGCGCGGAGGGCCTTCCGCATGGCAGACGCCGATCTCAACAAACCCGATGCGCTCGCCGACTTCGAGCGCCGGCAGATCACGTTGCAGGACAAGACCAAGCTCGTCTTCGTTGCCGGAGCGGGTCCCGCGGTCCTCGTGATGACCGAAATGCCCGGCATCTCGCCGCACGTCGCGCGCTTCGCGCGCTGGGTGCGCGACGCCGGATTTACCGTGTGGATGCCGAATCTGTTCGGCGACCCAGGACGTCCGATCTCCATCGCCTACTCGATCAGCTCCATGGTCAAAGGCTGCATCAGCGCCGAGTTCCGCGCCTTTGCCTCGAACGCCTCCAGCCCGGTGACCCAATGGTTGCGCGCGCTGGCGGCACACGCGCATCCGCGGTGCGGCGGCAAGGGCGTCGGCGCGATCGGTATGTGCTTCACCGGCAACTTCGCGCTGTCGATGATGCTCGAGCCGGCGATGCTGGCCCCGGTTTTGTCGCAGCCGTCGTTGCCAATCGCAAGCGCCAGCGGCATGCACATTGCGCCGGATGAGCTGCGCGCCGTCACGGAGCGTCTCGAACGCGAGGATCTCACCGTCCTCGCCTATCGCTTCGCTGGCGACGCCTTCTGCCGCGCCCAGCGTTTCGCGGCCTATCAGCAGGCGTTGGGCGACCGCTTCCAGCCACGCGTCTTACCCGACAGCTGCGCCAACCCCGATGCGCCGATGAAGAACCCGCACAGCGTCGTTACGCTCCATCTGATCGACGAGCACGACCAGCCGACGCGCCAGGCGGTGGAGGAGATCATCGGGTTCTTCAAATTGCGATTGATGCAGTGAATCAGTGCTGAGTGCTGAGTCCTGAGTGCTGAGAGGCACTCCGGCAGACATTGGGCTCAGTATACTCAGGACTCAGCACTCAGCACTAATCTTCATCCCCTCGAGGACTGCGGCGCTCGCTTCTTCCAGCGCGGCACAGGCAACGAGGCCTGACGGGTCGCGGCATCGTCCGCATGCCGTGCGAACGAGCGCCACGTCGCGGCGCCGAGGCGCTCACCTTGGGCCTGGATTTCGAGCCGCTGGAGGCTGCATGAAGAAGAAGTAGTACAAGTCACGACAGTGTCGCTCCAGAGCGTTGCCGAAATCCACCGATCAGACTACAGTCCGCCGCCATGCGGCTTCCCGTCCGTGACGCGCACCCCGGCCGCCGGGCTCCATCGCCATGCCGGTTTCGGAGCGCCCATGAGTAGCGCGGCGGCGCGACCCGCGCTTCCAACGGGACTCGGGCGCTTCATTCCCGCCCTCGATTCGCTGCGCCATTACGGCCTCCATGACGCGCGCGCGGATGCGATCGCCGGCTTGACGGTGGCCGCCGTCGCCGTTCCCCAGGCGATGGCGTATGCGATGGTCGCTGGAGTCCCCCCTGAATATGGTCTCTACACCGCCGTCGTGATGACCGCCGTCGGCGCGATCTTCGACTCGTCGAAGCAGCTGATCAACGGCCCGACCAATGCCATCTCCATCGCCGTGCTCAGCGCCATCGCCGTCGTCGATGGAACGGAGCAGAAAATTCAGGCGGCCATCATGCTGGCATTCATGGTCGGCTGTATCCAACTCGCCATCACCCTGTGCCGGCTCGGCGACCTGACGCGCTACATCTCCCATTCGGTCATCGTGGGCTTCACCCTGGGTGCCAGTGGGTTGCTCGTGCTCGATCAGTTGAAGAACCTGCTCGGCATGCACTCGATGGGAGACGCGCACGCGCATTTTCTTTACCGCTTCTGGCTGACCGTGGTGTACGGCGGCGGCATCCACGCTGCCACTGCCGCCGTCGGGCTCGGCACCATCGGCCTGGTCGTCGCACTACGCTGGTTCAAAGAGCGCATCGGCTGGCGGCTGCTGCCTGAATTCTTGATCGTCGTCGCCGCGATGGCCGCGCTGGTTGCACAGCTCGGTCTCGACCGACAAGGAGTCACGGTGATCGGTGAGATCCCGGCGAAGTTGCCGCACTTCGCGCTCCCGCCCCTCGACGCCGGCTTGATCCGAACCTTTTCAAACTCCGCGTTTGCCATCGCGCTGCTGGGGCTGCTGGAAGCGATTTCCATGGCCAAGGCGATCGCCGCGCAAACGCGCCAGAAGCTCGACATGAACCAGCAGTGCCTGAGCGAGGGGTTGGCGAACTTCACCGGGAGCTTTTTCCAATGCATCCCGGGCTCCGGATCGCTGACACGCTCCGCCATCAACCAACAAGCCGGCGCGTCCACGCAATGGTCGGGCATCGTGTCGGCGCTGGCGGTCGCGGTGATCATGGTGCAGTTCGCGCCCTACGCCCGCTTCATTCCGCGCGCCGCGCTCGCCGGCATCCTCATGGTGACGTCGTGGAAGATGGTCGACTGGCGCGCGCTCACCTACCACGTGCGCGCCACCCCCTTCGACGCCGCGATCGTCGCCGCCACGGCCGTGGCGGCCGTCGCCATCTCCGTCGAGTTTTGCGTGCTGATCGGCGTCTTCATGTCGTTCCTGCTGGCCGTGCGGCGCGCCGGCCGCATGCAATTGACGGAGTTCGTGGTTTCCGCCGACGGCGGCATCCACGAGCGCATCCCCGAGGACGAGGTCAGCGGGCCCATCCTCATCTTCGGATTGGAAGGCGAGATGTTTTTCGGCTCCACGGCCGCCCTCGAGCGCCATTTTGCGCACATCGAGGAGCGCGTCGAGGATCGGCGTTGCGTTGTGGTCCTACGGATGAAGCGGGTCCGCAATCCCGACGCCGTCGGTCTGACGCTGTTTGCAGGATTTCTCGACCGCATGAAGGCGCGCGAGGTACGCGTGCTGTTGTGCGGCGTGCGCGCCGCGCTGTTCGCCAGCATGCAGAAGACCGGCCTCACGGAGCGGCTGGACGAAAAAGAGATCTTCCTCGAACAACCGGTGCGTGAAACGAGCACGCTGCTCGCCGTCCGCCACGCCTACGAGCTCACCTCGACGCCGTGGCCGCGCGACGTCCACGAACCCGGCTTCTACTATCAAATCTAGGCCTGCGGCCCGCGTCTCTTCTATGGGCCGCTCCCGTTGGTCGCTAGGCGGTGCCGTCGCGGGAATTTGACGGGCGCGCTACGTCCTCGGACTCGCAAGCGGCAGCCCGTGCTCAGGTTCTCCCGATAACTCGGCAGCCAGGGACGGCTGCCGCCACCCAGATATGCAGAGCGCCTTCGAAGACATCTCTTTTGAAGGCATCGATGGATGTCCCAGTGGCTGCAGGCCTCTGCGCCTGCAGCGAAAGATTCGCTGTTCGTGTTTCATGCACCAACTGAGACACTTCCGGTTCAGGCAGGCCTGCTTCCGCTCGTCGAGCGCGCGTGCTAGTACCGACCCTCCCAAAGAATGGCGGAGTCGGTGCGCAGCATGGGTGATCTCCTTTCAACGCTTAATCCAATGCAACAGCAGGCGGTGCTGCACAGCAGCGGCCCACTGCTCATCCTCGCCGGCGCCGGCTCGGGCAAGACGCGCACGCTGACGCATCGCGTCGCACACCTCATCGGTGAGCACGGCGTGCCGCCGTGGCGCATCCTGGCGGTGACCTTTACCAACAAGGCCGCCGGCGAGCTGCGCGAACGCGTCAACCGCTTGATCGGCGACGCCGAACCGCCGTGGGTGTCGACGTTTCACTCCATGTGCGTCCGCCTCCTGCGCCGCGAGATCGAAGCGCTTGGGTTCACCCGCAACTTCGTGATCTACGACGATCAAGACCAGGAGCGCCTGCTCAAGGAGTGTCTGCGCGAGATGGACGTCGCGGAGCAGACGCTCAACGCGCGCGCCGCCGCCGGCATCATCGACGCCGCCAAGAATCGCGGCATCGCGCCGGCGAAGTACGACCGTAGTGACCTTTGGCACGAACGCGCCGCGCAGGTCTACGCGCTGTATCAGGAGAAGATGCGGCGCAACAACGCGCTCGATTTCGGGGATCTCCTCTTGTACACCGTGCGCCTGTTCGAAGAGCATCCCGACGTGCTCGAGCGCTACCGCGAGCGCTTCCTGCACGTGCTCGTCGACGAGTACCAGGACACCAACGCGGTGCAGTACCGGCTGACGAACCTCCTGGCCTCACGACACCGCAACCTGTGCGTCGTCGGCGACGAGGACCAGTCGATCTATCGCTGGCGCGGTGCCGAGATCGGCAACATCCTCGACTTCGAACGCGACTACCCCGACGCCGTCGTCATCCGCTTGGAGCAGAACTATCGCTCCACCGGCACCATCCTCGACGCCGCCGGCGCCGTGGTGGCGCAGAACACGCAGCGCAAGGGCAAGACGTTGTGGACCGAAAATCCCCGCGGCGAGAAGATCACCCTGGCGCTGCTCGACGACGAGGTGGATGAAGCGCGCTACATCGCCACCGAGATCAACCGCCTCGACAAGGCCGGCCGCGCACTCAGCGAATTGGCGGTCTTCTATCGGACCAATGCACAATCACGGGCGCTGGAAGAAGCGCTGGTGCGGCAACGCATCCCGTACGTCATGGTCGGCGGCGTCAAGTTCTTCGCCCGCGCCGAGGTGAAGGACGTGCTCGCCTATCTCCGCGTGCTCGTGAATCCGGCCGATACGGTGGCCGCCAAGCGTATCATCAACGTGCCGGCGCGCGGCATCGGCAGCGCCACGGTCGAACGCATTGCCGCGCTCGAAGTGGAGGCCGGTGGCTTCCTGCCGGCCTGCCGCCTCGCACTCGAACGCGATCTGCTGAAGAGCGTCGCGGTCGAGAAAGTGGAGAAGTTCGTCGCGCTGATGACGTCGTTCCGCGACGCCAGCGCGACGCTGCTGTACCCGCAGCTGGCGGCGCGCATCATTGAAGAGACCGGGTACGGCACGATGCTGCGCGAGGATCAGACCGAGCAAGCGCAGGACCGCGTGCAGAACCTCGAAGAGCTGCTGCGTGGCATGGAGGAGTACGCCGGCAGCGCCAAGACGCTGGAGGAGTACCTCGAGCAGGTCGCCCTGGTCACCGACCTGGACAGCTACGACGGCCGCGCCGACCGCGTGACGCTGATGACGCTGCACTCGGCAAAGGGGCTGGAGTACCCGTTCGTATTCATCACCGCGATGGAAGAGGGGCTCTTCCCCCACTCCCGTGTGGCCGACGATGATATCGAGGAAGAGCGCCGGCTATGCTACGTCGGCATGACCCGCGCGATGGAGAAGCTCTACCTGACACACGCGCGCCGCCGCCGCGTGTTCGGCGACTTCCAGTCGAACCAGCGCAGCCGCTTCGTCGACGAGATTCCGCCGACGTTGCTGCACGAGGTCGGGAACGCGACGCGGCGCTGGGAGGTGGCGCGACAACAGGCGACGATGTTTCAGCGATCGCAACCGACGACCGCGGCGCGCGAGGTGCGTTTCGAAGACAACGAAGTGCGGGTCGAATACAACAGCGAAGAGGGCCTGCGTGTCGGCGTCAAAGTGAAGCACGCCACCTTCGGCGTCGGCACGGTACAACGTCTCGAGGGCGCCGGTGAAGCACAGAAAGCCACCGTGCTCTTCGGCTCGGTCGGCCGCAAGAAGTTGATTCTCAAGTTCGCCGGCCTCGAGCCGGCGTGAAAGGCAACGGCGCCTGTGGCACGTGGCATGTGGCTCGTCGAAAACCACAAGCGACGAGCCACGCGCCACGAGCAAGCGATGCATGGAGCACTTCGGCCTCGATTTCGGCACGACAAACTCGTCGCTCGCGTGGGCGCGACGCGACGGGCAGGTGAGCTTGTGCGACATCGACTTGCCGGCGGTCAACCCGCGCGTCTTGCGCAGCTTGCTCTATTTCTCGCTCGACGCGCGCGACTTCGTCATCGGCCATCAGGCGATCAGCGAGTACCTGCGCGAGGACATGCAGGGCACACTCATCCAATCGATCAAAACTTTTCTTGCCGACAACTCCTTTGAGCGCACCTGGGTCTACGATCGCTTCTACGCGCTCGAAGATCTGATCGCCGTGGTGTTCCGCCACGTGCGCGCCGCGATTGCGCAGCTCACCGACGCCGACGTCGCGCTGGTCGTCGGCCGCCCGGCGGTGTTCGTGGAGCGACCGGAGAAGGAACACATCGCGCAGGAGCGCTTGCGCAAGGCCGCGCAGCTCGCGGGTTTCTTCGATGTCGAGTTCCAATACGAGCCCATCGCCGCCGGGCTGGCGTACGAGGAGTCGCTGGCGGCGCCCGAGGTCGCGCTCATCGCCGACCTGGGCGGCGGGACCTCCGACTTCACGGTGATGCGGCTGGGCACGCGGCACAGTGGCGAGCGCCGCGAAGACATCCTGGCCACCGGCGGCGTGCAGATCGCCGGCGACAGCTTCAATGCCACTATCATGGCACGCCGGCTCGCGAAGTACTTCGGCGCCGGCTCGACGTATCGATCGTTCACCGGTGACGAGCTCCCATTCCCGTCGGCGCTGCTGGCGACGCTGGCGCGCTGGCATCACGTCTCGTTCCTACGCAGCCGCGAGACGCGTGAGCAGCTGCGGCGCCTGCGTTGGACCTGCAGCAACCCGGACGCCGTGGCGGCGCTCGAAGCGCTCGTCGAAGGCAACTACGCGTTCTATCTTTTTCAAGAGATCGAACGCGCCAAGAGCGAGCTGTCGGCGCGTGACACGACGACGATTCGCTTCGCCCACGATGCCATCAACATCGATGAGCGGCTGAGCCGCGCCGACTTCGAAGCCCTGATCGCCGCCGAGCAACAGCGCATCCAGCGCTGCCTGCACAGCGTGCTGGACACGGCCGGTCTGCAGCCACCCGCCGTCGACGCCGTGTTTCTCACCGGAGGCTCGGCGCAGATCCCCGCCATCCGCCGTATGTTCGCCGATGAGTTCGGCGAAGCCAAGCTGAAGTCGAAGGACTACCTCACCAGCGTCGCCGTCGGCCTGGGGTTGACTGCGCTCCGCAGGGTGGGACAACAGTCGTCATAAGGTCGTGGCTTCGCCCGAGAAGCAACGAAAAACCCCATGCCCTCAAGCCCCCAAGCCCTCACTGCGATTTTCGAAGCGGACTGACACGGAGACAACCGAAGTCCAGCATCATACGGCCCGCGTCCGTTGTCTGTTGTCTCCCAGACTGGTGTCTGTCCTTGGCACTTCGTGTGGGCTGGGTTAGAGACTGTGCATGGACCGCGTCGATTGGATTGAATCAACCCTCCGGCAGGCCTTCGCGCCGCAGCAGCTGCACATCGAAGACGAAAGCGCCCAGCACCGCGGCCACGCCGGCGCGGCCGGCGGCGGCGGCCACTTTCGCGTCGTCATCGTCGCGGACGCCTTTCGCGGCCAGTCGGCAGTGGAGCGCCACAGCGCGGTGTATGCCGCGCTCGGTGACGCAATGAAATTGGATATTCACGCGCTGGCGCTGAAGACACTGACGCCGGAGGAATTTGAGGATTTGAAGATTTGAGGATTTGAGAATTGGAGGAGAGGATTTGAGGATTGGAGAATGTGTTTTGAGCCCAGCATCCACCTCTTCCAATCCTCCAATCTTCAAAACCTCAAATCTTCAAAACCTCAAATCCTCAAATCCTCCAATCCTCAAATCCTCCAATCTCAAGTGCCTTTCCAGCCGTGGCCGATTCTGTTAGTCAAAGCCGTTCGCAGGAATCCAATGAGCGCGGAGCTGGAAGCCGTCGAGCGTGCCCGAGGCGCGCAATTCGCCGCCGTTGCCGAGAGCGCTCTGCCGGCCCGCTTCAGTGATCCGCACACCGAGTGGTCGGCGGTGCGCCAGCGCTGCGGCCTCCTTGATGCGCGCTTTCGCGGGGCGCTCCGCCTGACCGGTGGTGATCGCGTCAGCTTTGTCCAAGGCATGGTCAGCAACGATGTCGCGACGCTGCAGGCCGGCGCAGGCACGTACGCCGCGCTGTTGACCCAGCAGGGAAAGATCGTCTCGGATCTGCGCATCGCGATTCTGGCCGACGAGCTGTGGCTCGACGTACCCGTGAGCCGCGGCGAAGCCGTACGCACGGCACTGGAGCGTTTTATCATCGCCGACGACGTGGAATTTGTTGCCGATGATGCCTGGATGCCGCTGGTGGTACTCGAGGGACCACAGGCAGCGCGCGTGCTGCTTGCAGTCACCGGTGAATCCATGGAGGGCGCGGCGCCGTATACACACCGCGAGCTGCGCTTCGAGGGAATACAAGTGCGCGCGCTCACCGCGACTCACGGCGGCGAGAACGGCTACCTGCTTTACGGCCCGCCCGCCGTGGCGGCGAAGCTCTGGGAGCATTGTCAGAGCGCCGGAGCGGAACCGGTCGGCATGGACGCGCTCGACGTCCTGCGCGTCGAGGCGGGGATCCCGTGGTACGGCCGCGATATGGACGAATCGATGCTGGTCACCGAGGTCGGGATTGAGAGCGCCATCAGCTACAAAAAAGGCTGCTACCTCGGGCAAGAAGTCGTCGAGCGCATCGCCGCGCGCGGCCAGGTGCATCGCAAGCTCATGGGCCTGCTCTGCGCGGGCACACAGGTGCCACCGCCGGATTCGAAGTTGATGCTGGACAGCAAGGAAGTGGGCTGGATCACCAGTGCAGTCTGGTCGCCAGCGCGCAACGGGGTGATTGCCCTGGGGTATGTGCGGCGCGAGTGCTGGGACGCGGGTACTGAGCTGCAAGTGACCACACCTGCGGCGGAAATCTCGGCGCGCGTCGTGGCGCTGCCGTTCTACTCGAAATCGTAGCGGAGCAACCTGCTCTTGAACCGGTAACGTCGCAACACGATGGGCTTTGGAACGTTAGCGGCGCAGCACGCTGCGCCATTTTTGGAGGAGAAACATGGCCAATCAGTTGGGCAAGCGATACGTGTGTGAGACCTGTGGCACCGAGGCGTTGTGCAACAAGCCGGGGGCCGGAGTGATCGAATGCTGCGGCGCGGAGATGAAGCTGAAGGAAGCCAAGCCGCTACCGTCGAGCGATTGACCTGCGGTCGGCATCTTTTCTATGGACCGCTCCCCGTTGGGTCGCTGGGGGCGGCTGCGCGCGAACCTCGGTTGATGGCTGAGACACCTCGTATGTTACCGCGTGTCTTTCTGCCTACCCTGAGTGGATGGCCTTGGCATCCAGCCCAGGGTAGCCGCTGAAAAAACGCGGCAACCCTGGGCTATGTTGCACAACGCCTTCGGCGTAGCTCTCGTGTAGTTGATGATCGAAGCGTCTGAAATCCTCCACCCGTCATCCACAGACTCCCCGGCCGTCGTCTACGACACGGACGGTGCGGTGGCGATTCTTTCTCTAAATCGCCCGAAGGTGTTGAACGCCTATAACGTGGCGATGCGTGATACGCTCTTCGAGGCGTTGTGCGCCGCGGCGGACGATCCCGAGATTCGCGCCGTCGTCTTACGCGGCAACGGCCCGGCGTTCTGCACGGGGGGCGACGTCAGCGAGTTCGGGACTGCGCCGTCACCCACGGCTGCGCGCGCCGTGCGCTGGCAACGCGACGTATGGGGCCTGCTGCGCACATTGCCCAAGCCGGTGATCGCGGCGGTGCACGGTTACGCCATCGGCGGCGGCCTCGAAATGGCGCTGCTCTGCGATTTCGTCGTCGCCACGACAGACGCCCGCTTCGCTTATCCCGAAACCGGCCTGGCCATGATTCCCGGCGTCGCCGGCACGCAAACGACCCCCCGCGCCATCGGCGTCGGCCGCGCGATGGACCTCGTCCTGACAGGTCGCTGGCTCACGGCACAAGAAGCGCACGCCATCGGCATCGTCACGCACCTAGTGGCTTTGGAGACGCCCGGCGCAGCCGCGATCGGCGCAGCCGCGGTTGACCTGGGGCGGCGGCTGTGCGAATTGCCGGCGGCGTTGATAGCATCCGCCAAGCGCGCGGTGAACGAAGGCTTGGACCTCGGCTTGGTGGAAGGTTTGGCTTTGGAACAGCGACTGGGTTCAATGGGGGCTTGAGGGCCCCGCGCAGTATGGGAACACGGTGGAGTATTTGTGAACACTTCGAATTTTGTCAGTATTCCGGCATCGATGTTCGAAGACCAGGAGATCCTGGTCTTCGAGAACCAGCGGCTGACCTACGGGCAACTGTGGGGGAACATTCAGCGGCTCGCGAATGCCCTGCGCGGCCTTGGCGTGCAGCGTGGCGATTGTGTCGCGGTCCTGCAGACCAACTCGCACCGCTACGTTGAAACGTACTACGCGGCGGCAGCCATTGGCGCGGTGTTTCTGCCGTTGAACTATCGCGCCAAGTTGCCCGAGCTGGAGTACATGGTCACGACGGCGAAGGCGAAGGTGCTGATCGTCGGTGAGCGCTACGTCGACGCGGTCACGCAGCTGCGCCCCAAGTTCGCCTGCGTGCAGAGCTATGTCGCCATGGATGCACCCTGCGACGGCATGCTGCACCTCGACGGCGTCATCGCCGGCGCGGCGCCCGAGCTCGATCCGCCCGAGGTGGAAGACGAGGACGTCACCATCCTGATGTACACCAGCGGCACCACGGCACTGCCAAAGGCGGTACTGCTGACGTACAACGACTTCACCGCCTACGTGACCGCCAACGTCGAGCTCGCCGACGGCACACCGCGCGGCACGTCGCTGCTCTGTGTGCCGCTCTATCACATCGCCGGCGCCACCAACGTGATGACCAACATGTTCACCGGGCGCAAGCTCGTCCTGCTGCGCCAGTTCGACGCCACCGAATGGCTGCGCACCGTCGAACGTGAGCAGGTCACCCACGCCTTCCTGGTTCCGACAATGGTCAAGCAGCTCATCGACCATCCGGACTTCGGGAAGTACAATCTGTCGAGCCTGCAGAACCTGTCGTACGGCGGCGCAGCGATGCCGTTCCCGGTGATCCGCCGGGCGATCGAGAAGTTTCCCAAGACCGTCGGCTTCGTGAATGCCTTCGGGCAAACCGAGACGACCTCGACCCTGACCGTGCTCGGTCCGGACGATCACCGGCTCGATGGCACGCCGGCGGACGTCGAGCTGCGGCTCAAGCGCCTCAAGTCGATCGGCCGGCCGCTGCCGGATGTCGAGCTCAAGGTCGTCGACGACGCCGACGCCGAGTTGCCCACTGGAGAGGTCGGCGAGCTGTGGGTACGCACGCCGCGCGTGATGAAGGGATACGGGGCCGCCGACGGTCATACCTCGCCACTGCAGCAGGACGGCTGGCTGCCAACGCGCGACATGGGATGGATCGACGCGGACGGTTACATCTTCCTGGCCGGACGCAAGGACGACATGATCATCCGCGGCGGCGAGAACATTGCGCCGGCAGAAGTCGAGGCGGTGATCTATTCGCACCCGGGTATCGACGAAGCCGCGGTGATTGGCGTGCCGGACGTGGAATGGGGCCAGCGCGTCGCCGCCGTGATCGTCCCGCGCCCCGGGGTGACGCTGACGGCTGACGAGATCATCGAGTTTTGCCGGGAGCGCCTGGCCAGCTTCAAGAAGCCGGAGGTCATCCGTTTCCTCGACGCGTTGCCGAAGAACCAGATGGGCAAGATCCTCAAGAAGGATCTGCGGGCGCAGCTGGCGGAGGGCGAGGCGTGAGAAAAAGCGCGGCCGCGCTGGCGCTACGACACGGGCTCAGCACACACATCGCCGACGGCGTTGCCTGGCTGCGGCTCGAGCGCCCCGAGGCGGGCAATCGCATCACACTGGAGCTGGCGCAGGCCCTGTGCGACGCGGCGGCGGAGATCGAGCTCGACGAACGCGTCGCCGTGGTGGTGCTGGCGGCGGGCGGCGCCAGCTTCTGTCTCGGCATGGAAGCGCGCAGCGAGTGGGAACGGCGTGTCGATTGGGTGGATGCCATCGGGCGACTGACGCGGCCGGTGATCGCCGCCATCCAAGGCGATGCCATCGCGGAAGGCCTGGAGTTGGCGCTGGCCTGCGACATCCGGCTGCTCGCTAACGGCGCGCACCTCGCCATGCCGCAGCTGACGCTCGGCCGTTTGCCGATGCATGGCGGCACCCAGCGCTTGCCGCGTGTCGTCGGACGGATGCGCGCGCTCGATCTGCTGTTGACCGGGCGCCGCATCGAGGCCGGCGAGGCGGAAACGATCGGCCTCGCGTCACGCGTCGCGGCCCCGGAGCAGTTTGCCGCCGCGCTCGCGGCGCTGGTTGGCACGTTGCAGTCGAAAGGGCCGCTCGCGCTGCGCTATGCGAAAGAGGCGGTGCTCAAGAGCGGCGATCTCACGCTCGATCAAGGGGTGCGTCTCGAAGAGGATCTCTATGTGCTATTGCAGACGACGCACGATCGGCAGGAAGGCATCAACGCCTTCCTGAAGAAACGCAAGCCGGTCTTCAGGGGTAAGTAGCGGCGCAGCACGCTGCGCTATTCTCGAACAGAAGGGACAGAAACCGACATGGCCAACCAACTCGGCAAAATGTACATCTGCACCAAGTGCAACTCGCAAGTCATCGTGACCAAAGGCGGCACGGGCACAGTCAAATGCTGCGGGCAGGATATGGAGCAGAAGAAGTAGATCCACGGCGCGCAGATTCTTGGCGGATACCCGCTCAGAACAATCTCCCCAACAGCGTCGGAACCGCTTGCTCGACCCGCAATATCCGCGCGCCGAGCGAGACCGCCTCAAACCCCTGCGCTTGCAGCAGCTCGGCCTCGTAGTCGATAAAACCGCCCTCGGGACCGACAGCCAGGGTCACCGCTCCACGCACATCACGGGGACACGGCTGCACCGCCGGCGGGTGTGCGAGCAACGGGCGCGTCTCACGGATCAATGCGGGCACCTCGTCCTCGACGAACGGCTTGAACCGTGAACGCAGCATGATCTCCGGGAGAAGCGTGTCGCGCGCCTGTTCGAGGCCGAGGATGAGCTGTTCACGCACCGCTTCGGGCGCGAGCACAGGGCTCTCCCAGAAGCTCTTCTCGACGCGCCATGCATTCATCAGCACGATGCGTTTGACGCCCATCGCCGTCACCGCCTGCAGCACGCGTTTCAGACTCTTCGGGCGCGGCAGCGCCAGCAGCAGCGTCACGGGCAGCGCCGGCGGCGGCGCCTGATCGAGCGTGACCTCCATCTCCAGGGCATCGCCGTTGAGCGCAACGATCCGCCCCGTCCCGAGCTGACCGTTCAGCCGGCCAACCCGCAGTGTCTCACCGACCGCGGCGCGATGCACAGTGAGGACGTGCCTCTGCCGCCGGCCATGGAGCCGGACGCGGCCGTCGCCGGTGAAGTCACCGTCGAACAAGACGATCAGATTCATCAGCCAGCGCACTGTGCCGCGACTGCCTGACGATGTCCATCCGAGCGCGAAGAACACTGGCCAGGAGAGAGAATTTCCGGCACGGGAACGGGTTGGCAGGCCGTCGTTCCGTGGTGTCGCCATCGAGACGGTCAGCTATCGCCGGGGAATTTTGGGACTTTGAAAATGCCGCCGCCGTGGTAATGATCACGCCCAGTGGCGGCGATGCAGCAGACTCGGTTGCTTCTGGTCGAGGACGATCCCGACATCCGTGAAGGACTTCAAGCCCTTTTCGAATCGGCGGGATACGCGGTCGATACCGCGGAGAACGGTCAGATCGGATTGCAGCGGCTGCGCACCGGGCAACTCCCGCGTCTCATCTTGCTCGACCTTCTGATGCCGGTCATGGATGGGGTCGAGTTCCGCCGCCAACAGTTGGCCGATCCGGAAATCGCGCACATCCCGGTGGTGGTCTGTTCGGCCGTCCATCTCGACTCCACTCTCGCCCGGCGCCTGTCCGTCCTCGCGTATTTCGAGAAGCCCGTCGATATCACCGCGCTCCTCTCGGCGATTCGCCTGTTGAGCAAGTGAGGCCGCCGGCGCGGCCGGCTGCGGCCTCACCGCTGCGGACGGAGCCGGCGCCACGCGGGAGGCATCGCACGGTGGGCGCATCTGGAGCCGAGGGCATAGTGCGTTTACTTGTCGATGCCTCCGATGTACGGTCCAGCCGCATTCCGCAGGGTCCGCCGCCGCGACCGGCGCAGAGAGAGGAGACGCAACATGGCGCATACCATCTCCAAGGCCGTCTTGATCACCGGCTGCTCGACGGGCATCGGGCGTGCCACCGCGGAGCACTTGGCCGGCAAGGGATGGACGGTGTACGCCACGGCGCGCAACCTCGCCACCGTAGAGGATCTTGCAAGCCGCGGTTGCAAGACGTTGGTGCTCGACGTCTGCAACGACGCATCGATATACGCCGCGGTTCAAGCCATCGAGCAGGCCGAGGGCGCGGTCGGCGTGCTCATCAACAACGCCGGCTATGGACAGGAAGGCGCGGTCGAGGAGGTGCCGATGGAACAGGTGCGCCGCCAGTTCGAAACCAACGTTTTCGGGCTGGTCCGGCTGACGCAACTCGTGCTGCCCGGCATGCGCCGGCAAGGCTGGGGGAAGATCGTCAACCTCAGCTCCATGGGCGGCAAGCTCACCTTTCCCGGCGGCGGCTTCTACCACGCCACCAAGCACGCGGTGGAAGCGCTCAGCGACGCGTTGCGTTTCGAGGTGAAGGGCTTCGGCATCGACGTCGTGGTCATCGAACCCGGCCCGATCAAGACGCGCTTCGGCGACACCGCGATCGACAGCATCGGCGGCGCGAAGGAACCGGCGTCACCCTATACGGCGTTCAACGCCACGCTCGCGGCAAAAGTGCGCGAGGCCTACGAAGGGCCGATGGCCATGATGGCTGCCGGCCCCGATGCCGTGGCGCGCGTCATCGAGCGCGCCATCACCGCGCGCAAGCCGCGCACGCGCTATCCGGTCACCGCCGCCGCGCGGCTGCTCATGGGGCTGCGCCGTTGGATGCCGGACGGTGCCTTCGACGCGTTCCTGCGCACGCAGTTCCCGCCGCCGACTGCCCCGTGACGCCGTTGGCAGGCTACTGAGGCCGGCGAGCCACCCCTCGAGAACCCTGGGGCTGAGCGAACAAGCTCAGAGGATTCGGGGAGGTATCCGCCGCGTGCGCTCAGGACCAGAAATCGTCGACGTCATAGAGGTTCCACACGAACTCCCACACTTCGGCGAGCTGGCCGTCGCGCATCTTGATGTGCAGACACGTCGGGTTGTCGAGGTGCTTCCCGTTGCGCGCCCCGTGGCCACGGAACAGCGCCACTGCGTGTCGGTCGTTGGCTACAACATCAATCAGATCCAGTTCGAAGCTGTGATCGGTCAGCCCCTGCACGTTCAACAAGAAGTGGAAGATCGCCTCGCGGCCGCGATGGTCACCGGCGAGTTGGCCACGATGCCCTGGAAAGTGCCACACCGCATCATCGGGGATCATTGCCTGAATGGCTGTGACATCGCCGCTGCGGAAAGCGGCAAATAGCTGTTTGATGCGCGCCGCGTGCGGGTGATCCTGCATGCGCGATCGGCTTACGCAATCGCCCCGGCGGCGCCGCGCAACGCCGCCTGCGCCACCGCGGCGCCGAAGTCCGCGGCGCGGATGACGGTGCTCATGTCGATGCCATCCACCGTATCCTCGACGCGGTGATAGTTGCGCGGCACACCGTTGGCTTCGAGGGAGATCAGCGACAGCGTTGGATAGCCGAGATCGGCGGGCACGTGGCCGTCGGTCGCCGCCAGCAGATCGGTCACCGTGATCGCCCCGAAGGCATCGCCGGCAGCGATGCGGCGCCCGACTTCGACAAGCGCCGGCGGGTAGCTGATTTTCCTGAGCATGCCTTCGCTCCGGATGTAGTGCAGCGCCCCACCGCCGACGCACTCGAAGTTGACGAAGAAAGTGTGCTCGAGCGGCCAGTCGCGATGCGCGTCGAGGAGCGCGTGCATGCCGTTGCAGCCCACCTCCTCGGCGCCGACGCCAGCAACCCACAGCTCGACGTCGCTGGGGAGGTCCTTCAGCAGTGTCTCGGCGCACGTCAGCATCGCGGCAACCGCGGAGGCATTGTCGTTGGCGCCCGGGGTTGCCGGCGACCCCGCCCACTGCAAGCCCAGAACGGCGGCGATGACCAGGCCCAGCGCGTTGACGAGTTTCACCAAGCCAAACACGGCCCCATGCGCTCCCAGCCAGGCGGCGACAGCGACCACCGCGCCACCGATGAGCAGTGCTTCGGGCAGCGCCAGCGGTCCCGGCGGCTCGCCACCGCCGCGCGTCTGGAAACGGGCGAACAGATCCGCCAGCTCGCGCCGGAAGATGAGCCCCGCCTGTGCGGTATCGATGTGCGCGCTGAGCACGACGCGGCGCGCCGGTGCGGCAGCGCCGGCACGCCCGACGACGTTGACCGAGGTTGCCGCCGGCAGCAGCTTGGACAGCAGGAGTTTTCCCCAGCGCACCTCGCGACGAAACGACCACGCCGCCAGCAGCGTCAGGAGCGCGCCGGGGAATCCGCCCCACCACAGGCCCCAGGCGCCAATTCCCGTGTGCACGGCCAAAGACCAACCGGCGCGTGGGTGCGCTGGGAGCGGCGTCAGGCTGACGTCGGACACACCGAGCCCACGCATCCATTCGCCGGTCTGCTCCGCCGCTTCACGCTCGGCGTGCGTGCCGGCGAAGCGGGTTGGTAGGCTCGACAAGATACGGATCCATTCACGCCCTCGCCCCTCACGATCCGCTGAAACGTCATTCGTCGCTGGGTTCTCCACAGGTCCTCCTTGGTGATACTGGATGAAAGATGAAGGATGAATGATGAGGGATGAGGAATTAGGGATGATGAAGGATGAGCGATGAGGGAAGGAGCGACTGATCCATCACCTTTCATCGTTCTTCTTCATCGTTTCTCCGTTCATCCCTCATCGTTCATCTTTCATCGCTTTTTCGCCCGGCGCGGCGGCAGGCTCAGCTCCATGCCTTCGGTGGCGGCGCGGCTGTGCGGAAAAATCGATTGCGCCAACTTCTCGAGGTTACGGATTTCGGCATCGTCGTGCTCGGGATCATGGTGATAGAGGATGAGCTGTCCGACTTTGGCCGTGAGCGCGGCCTGGGCCGCCATGCGCACCGTGCTGTGTCCCCACCCCGCCTTGTTCAAGTGACCGCCGTAATACTCCTCGTCGGTGTATTGAGCGTCGTGGATCAACACATCCGCGCCGCGCGCCAGCGCGACCACGTCTTCGAAGCCGCCTTTGGGTGATTCAACGTCGCTGGCATAAACCACCGAGCGTCCGCCGCGGGTGATGCGATAGATGGTCACCCCCATCTTCGGATGGGCACGGCTGTAGCGCGCCACCACTTCGGTCGACGTGCGGCTGCCGAGCTTGAAGTGCTCGCGTTCCTTGAGGTTGCGGATCGACAAGCGCGCCGGCAACTGTGACATCGACACCGGAAACAAGCGCGGCGACATGGTCTGGGCAAGCAGCTTCTCCAGCGTTTCCGGAGCTCCGCTGGCCGCGCCATACACGTGACAGCTCCACTCGGGGCTGTACGCGGGAGCGAAGAACCGCAAACCTTCAATATGGTCGTGGTGCAGGTGACTGAGAAAGATGTGGACCGCCGGCTCACCCGGCCGCCGCACGAGCTCGCGTCCCAAGCCGATGAGCCCGGTGCCGGCATCGAGCACCAGCGTCTGCTCACCCGCGCCAATTTCGACACACGACGAGTTTCCACCGATCCCGACTGTGGACGGCCCCGGGGTCGGATAGCTCCCGCGGACACCCCAGAAGCGAATGCGCAGTGCCGCCGCCTCCTTCATTTCACCTCCATTACCGTGACACCGTCCCAATCCGCCTCTGGCGGCGCGGCGCGCATATTTCGACAGCGTTCCAGATAGAGCAAGGCCGGTCCGTCGTCCGGACGCTCAGCCAGCACCGCCGAAAACGCCGTCATCGCCGCATCCCATTGCCGGGCCCGATAGGCGGCGACGCCGGCGTTGAAGCGCTCGGCCAGCGGCGCCCACGTTTCACCCTCGCTCGCAGGTGCCAGGATTTCGAAAATACGCACCGGCAGTTTCTTGCCCTTTACGCGCACGAGATCAAGCTCACGCGCCACGACGACATGCGCCGCGGCGTGAAACGTTGATTCACTGACGATGATGCCGCTGCCGTACATCTTATTCAGCCCTTCCAGCCGCGACGCCAGATTCACATTGTCACCGATCACGGTATAGCTGAGCCGTCGAGCCGAGCCCATGTTGCCGACGACCATCGGTCCGGTGTTCAAGCCGATGCCGATCCGCAGCGGCGGCAGTCCGCGCTGCGCCCACTCCTTGGACAGCTCGGGCACGCGTTGCATCATACCCAATGCGGCCTGGCATGCCCGTGCGGCATGATCGGTTTGGGATATCGGGGCGCCCCACACCGCCATGATGGCATCTCCAATATACTTGTCGAGGGTTCCTTCGCGGGCAAAGATCACATCGGTCATGGGATCGAGAAACTCATTGACCAGCTCGACCACCGCTTCCGATTCCAAGCCTTCCGAGAGCGTCGTAAAGCCACGAATGTCGGCGAACATCACCGTGAGATCGCGCTTGTCGCCGCCAAGCTTGAGCATCTCCGGATGCTCGCTGACGAGATTGGCCAGCGCCGGTGGGAGATACAAGCCAAACGCGTTGCGGATCTTGCGTTTCTCGCCCTCCTCCACAACATAGTGCTGGACGCTGACGGCGGCATACGTCAGCCCGATGGCCAGCAGGGGATAGACGAAGCCGATCGAAAGCCCGACGGAGCGAAAGATCCACTGGCTCCCGACCATGTACGCCGTCAGCAACGCCAATCCCACGATAGCTCCGGCCACACCGCGGGCGAACTGCAAGGTCACACCCAGAATGAGGGCGGACAGCAGGATCAGACCGACCTCGACAAGTCTGAGCCAGCGCGGTTGAAAGATGAATTCACGCCGTAGGATGTTGTCCATCGTCGTGGCGTGAATCTCGACACCTGGCAACTGACCGTCGAAGGCAGTGGCACGGACGTCGGCGAGCGCAACGGCGGTGACACCGACGAGGACCAGCTTGTCGCGAAACGTATCGCCGGGAACGCGGCCAGCCAGGACATCGGCCGCCCCGACGTACTTGAACGTGGTCCGCGCGCCGCGGAAATTCACCAGCAGTTGCCCATCCGCCGCGACTGGCACCTCGACCTCTCCGACGTGCACGCTCTCGACCTCCCCATCATCGGTGAAGGTGATGCTCAGCTGGTCGGCCGGATGATAGGCACGGAGCATCGCCAACGAAAGCGGAATCGCCATTTCGTCTCCATACTGAATGACCAGGGGCACACGGCGGAAGTAGCCATCGTCGTCGGCGAGAAAATTGAAATAGCCGAGCTCGCGCGCGGCGGCGGCGAGGTCAGGAAGATTGGCCACTATGGCCGGCGCCTGGGGAACCTGCGGCTGCCCCTTGTGCTTCGCGCTGTTGTAGGTGGAAATGCGCACCGCAGCCGCATCGCTCTTCTTTTGGTTGAAGTCATAGAAGTACCCAAGGACCGTGCGGTTCGAGCGCCGCACGGCATCGGCAAGCTGGGCATCGATCCCCTCTTCAAGGCCGCGGCGGATCGCAGACCAGGTAGAGTCATCCACCCCGGGAATCTGCCCGCGCAGCGCTTTGATGCCCGGCGCTTCAGTCGCCTCCGATTGCACGACATCGAAGCCGATCACCGCGGCGCCTCCTGCCACCAACCGGTCGATCAACTGCGCGACCACGGCACGCGACCACGGCCAGCGGCCAAGCTCCGCGACGCTGGCGTCGTCGACCGCCACGATGACGATGTCCGAGAGCGCGGATTGTGCGCCGCGCTGCTTGAGCCGATAGTCAACGGCCTGCAAGTCGAGCAGATCAAGATAGTGGCAACCGTTGAACCGCAACAAGCCCAGGGCAATCCCGAGGAAGGCCGCGATCCGAAATGGTGTCAGCGCTTTGCCCACCGGGGCTCCACATGCGGAATGCGCCGCGATGCGAAATGCGGAATGAGCGGATCTGCATTCCGCATTCCGCATTCCACATACCGCACTGAAAAGCTGTCGCGAGTCATTGCTGGCCGCCCCGGGTCAGCTTCTTGAGATCGAGGATCTCGTCGAGCTGTTCCTTGGGAATCAACCCCGCGTCGAGGATGGCCTGGCGGATGGGCTGGTCATCTGCCAGCGCCTGCTTGAAGATCTTCGCGGCGGCATCGTAGCCGAGCCGCGGCGCGACCGCGGTCACCAGCGCGGCGCTGCGTTCGGCGTAGGCCTGACACTGCGCAACATTCGCCGTGATGTCCGCGACACACTTCTCGGCCAACACCGTGGCGGCATTGCCGAGGAGCTCGAGGCTCTGCAGCAGGGCGTGTGCGATCACCGGCATCATCACATTGAGATCGAGGCTGCCGTTCATGCCGGCCACGACGATGGTCGCGTCGTTGCCGATGATCTGTGCGGCCACCATGTTCACCGCTTCCGGGATCACCGGGTTGACCTTGCCGGGCATGATGCTCGAGCCGGGTTGCGTCGCCGGCAGCTCGATCTCGTTGAGACCGGTCCGCGGCCCGGAGGTCAGCAGCCGCAGGTCGTTGGCGATCTTCATCAGGCCAACGGCGATCGTCCGCAGCGCCCCCGACAACTCAACGGCCGCATCCCGGTTCTGTAACGCTTCGAACGGATTTTCCGCACGCCGGAACAAGCGGCCGGTGAAGGCGCGCAGCTCGGTCACCACGCGTGCCGCGAACTCCGGGTGGGCATTGATACCGGTGCCGGCGGCGGTACCGCCGATGGGCAGCTCCGAGAGGTGCGGGCGGGTATTCTCGATGCGCGTGATCGCGTGGCGTACGACGCTGGCGTAGCCGGAAAATTCCTGCCCCAACATAATCGGCACGGCGTCTTGCAAATGCGTCCGCGCCGCCTTGACGACGTCGGCGAACTCCACCGCCTTTGCCTGGAACGCCGCAGTGAGCTGGCGCAACGCCGGCAGAAGGTGCGATTCAATCGCATCCAGCGCGGCGACATGAATCGCCGTCGGGAAGACATCGTTGGTGCTTTGGCACAGGTTCACGTGATCGTTCGGATGCACGCGCGACCCGCCACGCGCCGCGCCGAGGATCTCGCCGGCACGCGTGGCAATGATCTCGTTGGCATTCATGTTGGTCGAGGTGCCGGAGCCGGTTTGAAAGATGTCGACGACGAAATCGGCGTCGAACCTGCCGTCGGCCACCTCGATCGCTGCCTGCTCGATGGCCTTGCCGATGCTCTCGTCGATCAGCTCGAGCGCAATATTGGCGCGTGCTGCGGCGGCTTTGATGAATCCCAGGGCGCGAATGAAGCGGCGCGAGAAGCGCAGCCCGGAAATCGGGAAGTTCTCCACCGCGCGCGCCGTCGAGGCGCCATAGTAGGCGTCCGCGGGCACCGGCATCTCGCCCATGGAGTCGCGTTCGATGCGCTGGTTGGCCATGTTTCCCTCAAAGGAAGAAAATGGAAAACCGGGAACCGGGAATTGAGAATGGAAAACCGGCCAATGGATTGGGCTTTCCATTTGCCGGTTCTGAATTTCCGGTTTTCCGTTCCTGCTTTTCCATTTTCTTTTCCCGCTTCGCCGATCACTCCAGAGATCTCACGCATACTCGATCAACGACATCGCCGGATGGCCGCGCAGCCGCTCCCGGCCGTTCAGCGCGCTGAGCTCGATGACGAAGGCGCATGCGACCACTTCGCCGCCGAGGCGCTCGACCAACTGCGCCGCCGCGCTGGCGGTGCCGCCGGTGGCCAGCAGGTCGTCGACGATCAGCACACGACACGGATGCCCGAACGCGTCGCGATGGATTTCCAGAGAGTCGCTGCCGTACTCCAAGGCGTAGGCGGCGCTGAACGTCAGTGACGGCAGCTTGCCCGGCTTGCGTACGACCGCCAGGCCCGAGCCGAGGGCATAGGCGACCGGCGCCCCGAAAATGAAGCCGCGCGACTCGATCCCAAGCACCATATCGACGCGGCCGCGGTACGGTTCACTGATGCCATCGACGACGGCGCGGAAAGCTTCGCCGTTCGCCAATAGCGGGGTGATGTCTCTGAAGAGGATCCCCGGCTTGGGGAAGTCGGGAATATCCCGGATGTACGCCTTGAGGTCCATCATGAATTCATGCTCCCATGCGAATGTTTGCGAGCGTCTACCAAATCGGCGCCGCTGTGAACAGCGGCACGGTCCGTGGTCGTATGTACGATCACGTTCCAGCAATTCAACATCCTATCAGCTCGTCGGACTTGGCAGCGCCTAGCGACCAATCCTGTCCTGAGGCTCCCCGAAGGGGGGAGCGGTCCATAGAGCGACGCCGACCGCAGGTCAGCCGCCACGACCCGCGACCGGCGGCGGGGCGGCAACTTGCTGCGGCGCCGGTAGGTAGAAGAGCGGATCGCGCGCCACGTTGTCTTTGCGAACCTCGAAATGAAGGTTGGCACCCGTCGTCCGGCCGCTTTCGCCGACGCTGCAGATCACGTCGCCGCGCCGCACGCGCTGCCCGTCGTGAACCCGGTTGCTCTGGTTGTGGGCGTAGACGGTAGCCAGACCGTGCGTATGGCGCACGATGATCACGTTGCCATAGCCGCGCAGCACGTCGCTGTAGATCACCTCGCCGTCATCGGCGACGTGCACCGGCGTGCCGATGGGCGCGCTGATGTCGATACCATCATGAAAGCTGTGGTTGCGCTGCCCGAACCCGGAGGTAATCGCGCCGCTCACCGGCCAGGTCAGCGGTGGTGTCCCGCGTGGCAGCTCGTCGCGTTGTGGCGGTCGACTGCTGGCGGTGCGTGGCGTGATCAAGTCGACGGGCAACTGATGGCGCGCACCGGGAATCAGCAGACGTTGACCCACCTCGAGGCGTGTTGGGTCCGACAGGTGGTTCACCTCCGTCAGCTGTTTCACCGAAATCCCATACGCCTTGCTGATGCGATAGGCGGTCTCTCCCGGGCGCACCTGGTGGTACACCGCATGACTGCACCCGATGGCAGCGATCAACATCGCCGCCGCCAGATTCGCCGCCCACCCGCGCAACCCTCTTCGTATCACGCCCACGCCACGTCGCTGCGCGGAACCTCCAGAGCTCGTCTCAAACCTCCGAGACAACAGCCCCGGAGACGGCAGACTGCAGACGCGAGTCCTTGCCAACGTTGAATTCGAGTCTCTTGTCTGCCTTGTCCGTTGTCCGTCGTCCAGCAGGTTTTGGGACAGCATCCCGACCCCGCGTCACTCCTCCCAACCGTACTCGCCGATCAATTTTACGAAGCGACACTCGCCGAAATAGTCCACCGTGAGGCTGCCCCCGGGGATCGCGTTGGACTTGGCAGCCCCGAGCGACCAATCCTGTCCTGAGGCTCCCCGAAGGGGGGAGCGGTCCATGGAAAATGCGCCGACCCGAGGTCCGCCGACCGCAGGTCCGCCGACCGCAGGTCCTTGCCGGCGGATGCGCGCCAAGCCTTGGAGCTCCTCTTCGCCCAACGGTAAGACCAGGGCGCCGTCATCCGCGAGCTGCTCAATCAACGGCCGTGGCACCGATTGCGCCGCCGCCGTAACGATGATCGCATCGAACGGCGCGGCGGCGGGCCAGCCGTTGCCGCCGTCACCGGCATGCACATGGACACGCTCGCCATACCCCAACGTCGCCAGCCGCTGGCGCGCGCTTGCGGCCAGGGTACTGAGGCGTTCAACACTGAAAACCTCGGACGCGAGCTCCGCGAGAACGGCGGTCTGGTACCCCGATCCAGTGCCGATTTCCAACACCCGCTCGGTCCCATCGAGCTCGAGCAACTCGCTCATCAAGGCAACCATGTAGGGTTGTGAAATCGTCTGCGCCGCATCGATTGGCAGCGGCGCATCCTCGTACGCCCGCTGGCGCATCGAGGCGTCGACGAAGAGATGCCGCGGAACCGAGCGCATGGCGGCGAGCACGCGGGCGTCGGTAATGCCGCGGGCACACAACTGATCCTCGACCATCTGCTCCCGTGCCGCTTCGAAGCTCATGGCCACGGCACCTTGAGACGCTCGAGGGCGCGCAGCGAAGCGTAGTTGGTCAGGTCGAGATGCAACGGCGTAACCGAGATCAACCCACTGTGCACGGCGCTGAAATCTGTCCCCTCGGCGGCGACGAAGTCGGCCTCGCCGCCGCCGATCCAGTAATACTTCTTGCCGCGTGGATCGATTTTTTCGACAATCGCATCGCTGTACCGGCGCTTGCCCTGATGCGTAAGCGCGAAGCCCTTGATCTGATCGGCAGGCCCATCGGGTACGTTCACGTTGAGCAGCGTATCCGGCGGCAACCGGTCGTGCAGCAGCGCGATGGCCAGGCGGCGGGTGAATGCCGCGGCCGCCCGGAAATCGAAGCGGTCGCGCGCCACCAGCGAGACCGCAATTCCGGGGACACCCAACAGGGTCGCTTCCATGGCGGCAGACACCGTGCCGGAGTAGGTGATGTCGTCACCGAGATTGGCACCACGGTTGATGCCGGCGACGACCAGGCGCGGCCGTTGGCGCAGGATGCCATTGATGGCCAGGTTGACACAGTCCGTCGGCGTTCCGTCGACCGCAAACGCACGGGTCCCCATGGGTTCGATGCGCAGGGGCCGTTGCAAGGTCAGCGCGTGGCTGACCGCGCTCTGATCCCGGTCCGGGGCAACTACCCAGATCTCGTCCAAATCAGCCAGCGCCTCACGCAGCGCCATGAGCCCATCGGACGTGATGCCGTCGTCATTGCTCAGTAGGATGGACACCGAGGCAGGCTACCACCGCGGAGGCAAACTTGCGAGTCGGCTGCGGCTAAGGAGAACCTCACGCAGAGCCGCAGAGAATGCAGAGAGACTATCGTTCCGCTCCCCACGCCCCCAATGGCCCGTCTCACTCACATTGATTTTGGAACTTGAACGAGTACATCTTGGAGCCCTATCTGCGGCCTCATCTCAGCGCCTCTGCGGCTCTGCGTGAGAAGTTGCTGTCCCATTGGGGAACGCCATCGCCCGTCCTCGTCACGCAAATGGAAGAATCGGGGCGGCGGGATTTGAACCCACGACCACTCGCACCCCAAGCGAGTGCGCTACCAGTCTGCGCCACGCCCCGAATTGTTGATGTGCCCAAGCCGGCGACCGGCTTGCGACAGTACGCGGGTTCTAGTGCCACGTTGCGTGAGGAAACACAACCGCGGAATGAGACCGCCGAGATGATTCCCCTGCCGGATGCTCGGCGTCGGAAAAGCGACGAATGCTGCACAGGAGGTTGTCGAACGCCCCAGAACGTGATCGTCGTGCCTTCGTCCATAGACGCAATGCCTCCGGCATGAGGCTTGCGTTCTGCTATGTCGGGGAAGACTGCACGTGGCAGCTACGTCCAGAGTCTATGAAGCCGAGCGGCGGCATTTGCTGCGTCGGCGCGCCACCATCGCGGCCGTGTTGGGCATAGTCCTCGTTCCGGTGTTCGGCCTCGCCGATTACTTCCAATATCGGTCCTACTTTGCATCGCTGATGAGCGTGCGCCTGGCCTCCTGCGCCGTCAGCGCAGCGCTGCTGCTATGGCTCCGCAGTCGCCTGGGACGCCACCACCCGGCTGGGCTCGCCGCCATCTTGATCTTACAGAGCGGGCTGGCAGTCGCTGGCATCCCGATCTACCGCACCGGAACGGCCGATACACCGCACTACGTCAGCATGGCGATTCTGATCCTTACCGCGAGCGCCTTGCTGCCATGGACGACCGCGCAGATCATGGGTCTCGTCAGCAGCCTCACGGCGATGTTTCTCGCCGCCGGGCTTCTGAGCGGCGTGCGCAATCTGGTCGCGTTCGAGACCCAGGTGTCGGCCATCCTCGTCACCGGGCTCATCGGCGTGCTCATCAGCACGCTTGGCGAACGAGCCCGGCGGCGCGAATTCACCGCGCGGCGCGCATTGCGCGGCGCATCCAGGGAAAAGACCCGCTTGATTCAGCATCTCGAGAAGATGGCCGCGCGGCTGGAGATCGCCAACGAGGATCTCCAGGAACGACAACGGGAGACGGACGATTTCTTGTACGTCCTGTCGCACGATCTGCGTGCCCCGCTGATCAACATCCAAGGGTTCGGCAAGCGCCTGCAAACGGATATGGCCGGCCTGCAGACTGGGATCCAGGAGGTGCCCACGGCGGCCGCGCTCCTCAAGCGGCTCGACCGCATGACGCAGTCGCTGCAGTTCGTCAATGCGGGCACCACGAAGATCGATCAGCTCATCTCGCGGCTGCTCGACATTGCCCGGCTGACGACGCGGCCGGGCCACCACGAATGGACCGACAGCGCCGCGACGGTGCGTGACGTGATCGATGCCTGCCGGTTCCAGATCGACGCCGGCGGCGTCGAGGTGTCGGTCGGTGCGCTGCCGCGCGTCTATGCCGATCCCGTGCAGCTCAACCAGGTGTTCACCAACCTCGTCGACAACGCCATCAAGTATATGGGCACGCGGGCGCGCAAGGAGATTCGGATCACCTGCGACACACACGGCGATCGCTATCGCTTCAACGTACGCGACAGCGGGCCGGGGATCGCGCCGAAAGACCAGGAGAAGGTGTTTCGGCTGTTCGCCCGAGCGGCCGCGAACGGCTCCCCGGGCGAGGGCGTGGGTCTGGCCACAGTGCGGGCCATCATCAACCGGCACGGCGGGCGCATCTGGGTCGAGTCGATCCTCGGCGAGGGCAGCACCTTCTCCTTTACCCTGCCGCAGAGTCCCCAGATGCCATTGCCCGCGGAGCGTGCCACCGCGGAACCCGCAACCCATGCGTTGCGAGAGGAGTATGCCGCCCATGCCGACTGAACAGCCGATTGAAATCTGGTTGATCGACGATGACGACGGCCATGCCCTCCTGGTGGAAGAGAGCCTGCATGGGGCGGGACTGCGCAATGGCTTTGCGCGCGCCCGCGATGGCGCCGAGGGCTGGCAGTGGCTCACGGAAGCCGAGGCGGGAAAGCGGCCACATCCTGGTTTGGTGCTGCTCGACATCTCGATGCCGGGATTGGATGGTTTCGAGGTGCTGAGCCACATCAAGGAATCCGCCGCCCTCAAGCACATTCCGGTCATCATGCTGACGTCCACCGATCATCCACGCGAGATCCAACGATCCTACGCGCTCGGCGCCAACGCCTACATCGTCAAGCCGGTCGACTTCGAGCGCCTGCACGAGAAAGTGCGCACGCTCGGCTTCTTCCTGCAGATCATCGAGGTCGCAAGCCCTTGAGTCCATCAGACCCGCCAGTGCAAATCCTGGTCGTCGAAGACGATCCGGGCATGCTGGTCCTCGCCGAGGACCGCCTCGCCGAGGTCGAGGGCTGGGAGGTCACCGGCGCGTCGGCGGCGGCGCAGTGCCGCGCGCTCATCGCCACGCGCCGGTTCGACGTCATCCTGCTCGACCGCGGCCTGCCGGATGGTGACGGCGCGACCTTGATTGGTGAGCTCATCGGCGCATTTCCCGACGTCGCCATCGTCATGCTGACCGGGGCGGACAGTGCCGAATCCGCGACGGAAACCCTCAAGCTGGGCGCCTGGGACTACGTCGTGAAGCGGCCGGACCTGAAACACCTGGACGATTTGCCGGCGATCGTCAGGCGCTGCGTCGAGCGCATTCGCTGGCGGCGCGATGAGACGCGGCTGCGCCACGAGATGGACCTGCTGCTCACCGCCATCCGCAGTACCGGTGATGCGGTCATCATGACGGACTGCGAACGCCGGGTACACTTTTGGAATGCCGCGGCAGAAAAATTGTTCGGCTGGCGCGCCGAGGAGGTGTTGGGAGAGCTGCTGCCGGTAGTCCCGCCCGATTGTGAGGCGGAGGCCGCCGAACTCAGCGAACGGGCGCGCCAGGGCGATCCGCTGGTCGGCATCGAAACCGTGCGCCGGCGCCGCGATGGCTCGCTGGTGGAAGTCAGCTTGACGCTCACGGCGGCCGCGCACGCGGACGGATCGGTACGCGCCTACGTTGCCGTCGTGCGCGACATCAGTGAGCGCAAGGCATTGGAGCGGGCGCGCGCCGATTTCGTTGCCATCCTCGCGCACGACATCCGCACCCCGCTCTCGGTGATCACCGGCTATACCCAAATAGCCCTGGATAGCGATGGGGTCCCTGATGAAGTGCGCGAGTTCCTGCTGGGCACCGAGCGCAGTACGCGCACGTTGCTGTCCCTGGTGGCCAACTATCTGCAGTGCTCGCGCATCGAAGCCGGCCAGTTGATTCTGGCGAAGCGACCGTTGGCGGTGAACGAGCTATTGGAACGTGTCTGCCAACCCGTGCTGACCGAATGCGCCGGGCGCGGTGTGACACTGAACACGCAGCTGCGCGCCGGCTTGCCGCTCGTCGACGGTGACCCCGTCGCCCTGGAGCAGGTGTTTGCCAACCTCCTGCAAAACGCCTTCAAGTTCACGCCCGAGGCCGGGTGCATTACGATTCAATCGGAGCACGCCGGGCGGTACGTCGTCGTGTCGGTCATCGACACCGGGCCGGGCGTTCCGACCGAGGAGCTGCCCAAGCTGTTTGGGCGCTACCGGCAGGCCGTCGGTGGTCACCAACGCGGCGGCACTGGCCTCGGCTTGTTCATCGTCAAAACCTTGGTGGAAGCGCATGGCGGCGGCGTCTGCGCGTCCAGCACCCTCGGCGTCGGCAGCCGCTTCACCGTGCGTCTGCCGGCGGCGGATTCAGTGAGGCTGATTGCCGGCGCGCTGATAACTGATCGCTGATGGCAGATGGTTCAGGCCATCCGCCATCAGCGATCAGCTATCGGCGGGCGCTTGGGGAAACCGAACTCGACTTGCCAGCAACGACCTCCCAACCTCAAGCGCCCTAGATGCGTGGTTGAGTGCACCCGTCACAATCTGCCATGCTGTGGTGGCATGGCAAAGCAGGCAAAGGCGGGTGGCGGTGTGGCCGCGGTGCGTTACACGCTCAAGAAGGCGCGCGACGCCGGGGGCATTGTCCGCCTGACGCGCCGGCTGCACAGCCACAACGCGTGCAAAACGTGCGCGGTCGGCATGGGTGGCCAGCGCGGCGGCATGCGCAACGAAGCCGGGACCTTCCCCGAGGTCTGCAAGAAATCGGTCCAAGCGCAGGCCGCCGACATGCAGCCGCCGATCACCGAGTCGTTCTTCACCACGCATAGCCTTGCCGCGCTCGAGCGATTGAGCGGGCGCGAGCTCGAAGCGGCCGGCCGCGTCGGCTTCCCGCTTGCCTGGCGTGCCGGCGAGACGCATCTGCGGCGCATCAGCTGGAACGAAGCGTACGACATGGCCGCCGCGGCGCTGCGGGCAACGCCGCCGGCGCGCAGCTTCTTCTACTCGTCGGGACGCAGCAGCAACGAAGCCGCCTTCCTGCTGCAATGCGTGGCCCGGGTTTTCGGCACCAACAACGTGAACAACTGCTCCTACTACTGTCACCAGGCGTCTTCGGTGGCGCTGCAGGTCGCCATCGGCACGGCGACCGCCACCTTGTCGCTGGATGATCTCGAGCACGCCGATCTCGCCCTGGTCATCGGGGCCAATCCGGCGTCGAACCATCCGCGGCTGATTACGCAACTCATCAATCTGCGCCGGCGCGGCGGCAAGGTGATCGTCATCAACCCGCTCAAGGAGATCGGCCTCGTCCGCTTCCGCGTTCCGTCGGACTGGCGCAGCATGCTGTTCGGCTCCGAAGTGAGCGACCTCTACCTGCAGCCGCACATCGGCGGCGACATCGCGCTCCTCAAGCTGATCCTCAAGGAAATCGTCGAACGCAACCAGTGCGATGGCGATTTCCTGGCGGCACATGTCGAGGGCTGGGACACGGTCGAAGCCGACGTGCGCAGCGCCTCGCGCGACGCGCTGCTGGCGGCGTGTGGCGTTGCGGCGGCGGACGTCGACCGTGCCGCGCGCCTGTGCGTGGCGTCGCGCGCCACAGTCTTCAGTTGGGCGATGGGGATCACCCAACATGCCCACGGCGTCGACAACGTCCAGGCGATCATCAATCTCGCGCTGAGCCGCGGCATGCTCGGGAAGCCGGGCGCCGGCCTCTTGCCGATCCGCGGTCACAGCAACGTGCAAGGCGTCGGCTCGGTCGGCTTCAGCCCGGCGTTGCGGACCGAGTTCGCCCGCCGGCTGCAGGAGCTCTACGGTGTCAGCCTCCCGACCGCTCCCGGCTTGGACACGCTGGCATCCGTCGAAGCGGCCGATGCCGGCGCCATCGACACCGCGATTCTACTCGGAGGCAATCTCTTCGCGGCGACCCCGGATCGCGACTGGGTCGGACCGGCGCTGCGCAAGATCGGCACCACCGTCTACATCACCACCAAGCTCAACGAGGGCCACATCCACGGCCGAGGCCAGACCTGCCTGATATTGCCGGCATTGGCGCGCGACGAAGAGCGCCAATGCACCACCCAGGAAAGCATGTTCAACTTCGTGCGTCTCTCCGAGGGTGGCGCCACCGCGGCATCGGACGAGATGCGGCCGGAGGTGGAGATCATTGCCACGCTGGCGGGGATGGTGCTGCCCGCAGGTCCGGTCGACTTCGCGCGCTTGCGCGATCACGGCGCGATTCGCGCCGCCATCGCCGCGGTCGTCCCCGGCTATGAAGCCATTGGCGCCATCGATCGCACCAAGGAAGAGTTCCAGGTTGCCGGGCGCATTCTGCAGATCCCACAGTTCAACACCGTCTCGGGCAAGGCGCAAGCCGACGTCACGCCGGTCCCGGAATTTCCGCTTGCCGAGGGTGAGTTTCGCCTGATGACGCTGCGGTCGGAGGGACAGTTCAACACCGTGGTCTACGAGGACGAGGACTTCTACCGCGGCAACGAGCGGCGCGACGTGGTGATGATGAATGCCGAGGACGCGGCGCACCGCGGGCTGCAGCGCAACCAACCCGTCGAGGTCGTCAATGACACGGGTCGCATGACGGTGCTCGTGCGTTTCGCGCCGCTGCCACCCGGCAACCTGGCGATGTACTACCCGGAGGCCAACGTCCTGATTCCACGCCGCGCCGATCCGGCATCGAAGACACCGGTGTTCAAGTCGACGGCGGTGCGCATCGTTGCGGTGTGAAGCGTTCATCCCTTCTGCTTCGTAAATGGCAGTGAGGGCTTGGGATTCTCTCTCGGGCGAAGCCCCGCTGCTCGGTCGCCACGCGATCGGTCGTTCTGCAGCGCTGTCTTTCCATGAGCCACCTATGCTAAGCCTCGAGCCAACTTATGACACTGCCCTCGCAACTCTCGCCGGCGCAGGTGAAGCAGCTCCTCGACGCCGGTGAACCGCTCGTCCTGCTCGATGTCCGTGAACCGGAAGAGGTCGAGCTCGTCCGCCTCGCCGGTGCCGTGCACATCCCGATGGGCGACATCCCGGCGCGCGTGCACGAGCTCGATCCGGACGCCGACATCGTCGTCTACTGCCACCACGGTATCCGTAGCGCCAACGTCGCCGCGTTCCTCATGCAACGCGACTTCACCAGCGTCGCCAACCTCAGCGGCGGCATCGACGCGTGGTCGCTGACCGTCGACCGGTCGCTTCTACGTTACTGACGGTTCCCAGACAATCGCTCTGGACGCTGGCCAGTGCGCTGTGCTTTGAAAGCTGTGTGCGCCGCATCACCCGCTGGCTCAAGGAGCCGCTGCTTCACTTCGCCGTGCTCGGCGCGGCGTTGGTCGGATTGCACCGCTGGGTGGCGCCGCCCGCGCTCGGCAGGCAAATCGTCCTGTCGGCGCCGGTGATCGAGGGACTGCGCCAAGACCACCTGCGCCGCAATGGGGCGCTCCCTAGCGCCGGCGAGGAGGTGGCGCTGATCCAACGCTACATCGACAACGAAGTCCTCTACCGCGAGGCGCTGGCACTGGGCCTGGATCGCGGTGACATCATCGTGCGCCGCCGCCTGGTGCAGAAGATGGAGTTCCTCACCGAGGGTCTCGACCCGCTGCCGCAGCCGACCGACGCCGAGCTACACGCCTACCTCGACGCTCACGCCGAGCGCTACGTCATCGACGATCGCGTGTCGTTGACACACGTGTTCGCTGGGAATGATCGTCACGGCGCCACGGCGCCGCAGATGGCCGACCACTGGCGCAACCAGTTGCTGGCCGGCGCCGACCCGGCGACACTCGGCGACCCGTTCCTGCGTGGACGCACCTTCACCACGGTCTCCGAGCACGACCTGGCCGGCATCTTCGGCAACGCGTTCGCCGCGCGGGTCATGCGCCTGCCCATCGGTGACTGGTCCGCACCGATCCCGTCGAGCTACGGCGTGCACCTCGTCCGCGTTGATGCGCACGTCGCGGGACACCACCCGGCACTCGCAGAGGTGCGCAACGCCATTAGCCGAGATTGGTACGAAGAGCGCCGCACCGCCGCCGACCGCCTGGCGCTGGCGCGCCTGCGCCAGCGCTACGACATCCGCATCGAGGGACAAGCGGGCACTGCGCAGGCATCCGAGCTGCCGATTCCAGCGCACCAGGGCGAGCCCAACCGATGACCGCTCACCGTCGTCTTCAGACGACTTCCTTCACTCCTGTAGCCGGAGAATTCCATGCTCCGGCGGCCGCCACGGCACACGTTCACGGGCCGCGCCGCGCCGTGCCTTTGGCGCGCCTCATGCTTTCCTGGATGCTCGTGGTGGCGCCAATCCGCGCCGCCGTCGCCCACTCCTTCGAGCCCGCCGTGCTCGATGTGCGCGAGCAGGCCACCGGTGTATTCGACGTCATCTGGAAGCTGCCCGGACCGGAGTCCGGATCATTTGCACCGGGCGATCAGTTGCCGGAGCCGCTGCTGCCCGCACACTGCAGGCGCATGGCAATCGCTGAGAAGGTGCAACCGCAACCGGGCGAGCCATTGTCGTGGCGTGTCGCCTGCGGAGCGCTCGGCCTCCACGACCAGAAGCTCGCGGTACCAGGATTGGGGCCGCGGCTCGAGGTGATCGTACGGGTCACATGGCTCGACGGCCAGAATGGCAGTGGCGTTCTGCGCAGCGGCAACGAAGCGCTCGTGCTGCCCGGCGACCGGACGACGTCGGCGCTCGGCGGCACCTCGGTCGGCACCGTGCTGCTGGCCTACGGACGCATCGGCGTCGAGCACATCCTGTTCGGGGTGGACCACCTGCTGTTCGTCCTCGGCCTGCTGTTGCTCGTCGAGTCGTGGAGCATGCTGGTCAAAACAATCAGCGCGTTCACCGTGGCGCACAGCCTGGCGCTGGCGCTCGCCGTGCTCGGTGTGGTGCAGGTACCACCGCCTCTGGTGGAAGCGTTGATTGCCCTGAGCATCGTCTTGGTAGCGCTCGAGCTGACCCGCAGCAGCCAGACGCCGACGTTTACCAAGCAATACCCGTGGGCCGTCGCATTCGCGTTCGGCTTGCTGCACGGCCTCGGCTTCGCGGGTGCGCTCACGGCGATCGGGCTGCCCCGCGATCAGCTGATGCTGGCGCTCCTCGCCTTCAATATCGGCGTCGAGATCGGGCAGTTGCTCTTCGTCACCGCCATGCTGGTGCCGCGCGCCTGGTTGCGCCGCGCCACGATGCGCTGGCCGGCGATCGAGTTGGTCCCCGCGTACGCCATCGGCTCGCTGGCGTTTGCGTGGATGCTCGAACGCGTCGGGCGCTTCTGGATGCCGCCGAGCTGAGGGGTGTGACGAATGCAGGAGTTGCTGCGCTTCGGGTTGCCGACAACGCCACCGCTCCGGCTCCATGAACGGCGGACGGTCCTTCTGCGCAGGATGCCGGCGCTAGCGTGCGGCATCCTGTTTGCCTGGCTCAGCGGCGTCACCGGCTGCGGCGAGCAGACAGTGACGGCACCGGCGCCGATCCCGGCTGGCTACACCGAAGCGCGCGAGCCGTGTTCCCAGCACAATCCGCTGCGCAATGCGTACTTCGGCGACCTGCACGTGCACACGACCTACTCCTTCGATGCGCACGCCTTCGAGGTGCGCACGACCCCGGAGCAGGCGTATCGTTTTGCGCAAGGCGAGCCGGCCACGCTGCCGCCGCTCGACGCGCAAGGCAACGGCACACGCACCACCCGCCTCGAACAGCCGTTGGACTTCGCGGCGGTGACCGATCACTCCGAGTACCTCGGCGAGGTGCAAGCCTGCACGACGCCCGAATCGCCGGTGTACAACTCCGCCACCTGCGTCACCTACCGCGGCGACGAAGACAACGCCGCACGCAAGTTCGGCTTCGCGCTCACCGGGCCGCAGCCGCACCGATTTGTCGACGTGTGCGGCGCGGATGGGACTGGCTGCCGCGAGCTCGCCGGCGATGTCTGGCAGCACATTCAGGCGGCCGCGGAAGGCGCCTACGATCGCAGCGCCGATTGCCGCTTCACGTCATTCGTGGCGTACGAGTATTCGGCCAGCCCGGGCGCCAGCACGATGCATCGCAACGTCATCTTCCGCAACGATCACGTGCCCTTTCCCACCTCGCTGTACGAGCAGCCGACACCGCAAGGGCTGTGGACACAGCTCAAGGCCACCTGCCTCGACGCCGGCAACGGCTGCGACGTGCTGGCGATCCCGCACAACTCCAACGAGAGCAACGGCAACATGTTTGCCGTCGAATATCCCGGCGCCGCGACCGTCGACGAGCAACGCACGCAGGCGGCGTTCCGTGTGCGCATGGAACCGCTGGTCGAGATCTTTCAACACAAGGGCGACTCGGAATGTTTCAACGGCCTCTCTGGCGTCATCGGCGCACCCGACGAGTTGTGCGACTTCGAAAAGCGGAATCGTTCCGCTTCCGAAGACTGTGGTGACGCCACCGGCCAGTTCGGCTCGGGAGGCACCGGCTGCTTGTCGCGTCTCGACTTCGTGCGGGGAGTACTGCTCGCTGGGTTGAAGGAAGGGGGACGGCTCGGCGTCAACCCGTACCGCCTCGGAATCATCGCCAGCACCGACACCCACAATGGGACGCCCGGCCACACCGCGGAAGCCACCTTCATGGGCCAGCGCGGCACCGACGACGACACGCCTGCCAAGCAGCTCGGACCGGGCGTGATCGCGCTCGGCGGGGTGATCTACAATCCCGGCGGCCTCGTCGGTGTGTGGGCCGAAGAGAATTCGCGGCCGAGCATCTTCGACGCGCTGCGCCGGCGGGAAGTGTTCGGCACCAGCGGGACGCGCCTCAGCATGCGCTTCTTCGGCGGCTGGAATTTGCCGGCCGGCCTGTGTGACGATCCGCAGCTGCTGCAGAAGGCGTACGCACAGGGGGTACCGATGGGGGGAACGTTGGCGGCACAGCCGTCAGGCGCGACAACCCCGGCCTTCGTCGTCGCCGCCTTGCGCGACCCCGGAACCGCGGCACGTGCCGGGACGCCGTTGCAGCGCCTGCAAGTGATCAAGGGCTGGATCGAGAACGGCGAAGCGCACCAGCAGGTGTACGACGTCGCCGGCAACGCCGACAACGGCGCCGACGTCGACCCGCTCACGTGCGAGCCGCACGGCAGCGGCAGCGATTCCTTGTGTACCGTGTGGACCGACCCTGCATTCCAGCCTGAGCAAGCCGCTTTCTACTATGTGCGAGCGGTCGAGAACCCAACGTGCCGCTGGAGCACCTACGTCTGCAATTCTCTCCCGCCTGAACAGCAGCCCGACGCGTGCAGCAACCCCGCTGTCCCCAAGACCATCCAGGAACGCGGCTGGAGCTCGCCGATCTGGTACGAAGGACAGTGACGAGTGACAAGTGGCGAGCGAGGAATGCATGTGCTACTCGTCACTTGTCACTCGTCACTTATCACTTCTTCAAATCACATACTCCAGTCTGAACTCGACGTTGTCGCGGTCCTTCAGCAGACTGACCCCGCTGCCGCCCTTGTAGGTGTGCGCGTCGAGGATGCTGTACGAGAGAGCGAACCGGAAGGGATCGCGGCTGAAGGTCAATGAGGGCTGGTAGACCAAGCCTCCTCCCCAATCGTAGAACATCACCATCGCCGGGTTGATGGTGCCGCTGCGATACGACGTGGTGATCAGGAGCGTTTGCAGGTACTGATCCTCGGGCTGGGTGATGAAGAGCTGGCCGAGTGGGACTTGCAGGCCGGTGAACAGCGGCACGTTGTAGGGCGCCATCGCCGGAACCGGGAGAACCTCGCGATTCGGATTCACGCTGCCGTCGGCGTTGTAGACCCTGCCGGTGGCGGCGTTGCAGATGTGCTTGTAGAAGAATTGCGTGGAGATGAGGAAGGTCTGGTTGTTGTTGAGAAAGGGGATGAAACGGTTCACATCGAACCCGACCACGGCGTTGACCGAATCGCGGGTGCGGCGTTCACCGATCGTCCGTCCGCCTTCCCCCGGCTGGTTGAACACGTTCGCATTGAAGAGGAACGGGTCGAGCTGTCCCTGGGTAAACGCCGGCTCGTTCTTGAAGTAGGCGAACTCGGAACGCACCACGCTATAGAACTGCGGTACCGCAAAGGTGGTGGTCATCCCGGACACCTGCACCTTCGGCGCGCTCGCGATCGAATGGGTCGGCGCACCACACGTACGATTGCTGTAATCCGGGTTCCCCTGCCCATCGGGACAGACGAGCCCATCATTGAACGAGTTGATCTTCAACGCCGTGCCCTGCTTCCACAAGCCTGGGGTCGCAACTTGCAGTGCGGGAACGTCAAAGTTCGTGTAGTAGTGCGCCAGACTGAAAGTGGCGCCGACGGCGTTGAACTTCAGCAGCAGCCCGCCGCGGGCATCTTGAACAGTTCGAACCGGCGTGCCGATGAGGGGTTGGCTGATGTTGACGGCCGGTGCCGCAAGGCCCGGCGGCGTCCATGGCGACCCCCACGGCGGGAGCGGATAGTAGCCGACCTTGGTGTCGATCGCGCCGAAGCCCTGCAGGAAGGTCTCCGAAATCGGACCGTAGTCGCCGAGATAGTAATCCGTTCGAATCATGTCCAACGGCACCCGGCGTTCGTCCAACGAGATGAGGAAGCCGCCGAAGCTGCTGTCGAGCGGATTGATGTGATCCAGCAACTGGAAGCCGTCGGTCTCGCCCCACGACAAGAGTTGCCGGCCGACCCGCACGAAGAGATCGCCGCTCGAGCCTTCCACGAAAGCCTGGAAGAGACGTTCGCGGTCGGTGCCGCGCTCGTGCACCTGATTGCGCAGCGACGGCACGTCGATGAATCCCTGCTTCTGAATCAACGGAAGCCCCAAGAACGTGATGGGTTTGGTTGCCGTGTAGAGTTGGTTGAACGGGCCTGCCGAGCTGTACTCCCGCGGTCCCCAATCATAGAGACTCTCACCTTCGCCGCGGAAGGTCACCTGCCCGCCCAACGACTTGATGTGGATCGGCAGGTCTTGCAGCAAGCCGAACGGCCCCACGCCTTCCTTCAGCAGGCGGTCCATCTTGTACTTGAGGCTCACCTCGGTGAAAATACGATTCTGTCGCAAGTGTCCGGCATCAGAGTGGGGGAACGTGCCGTTGATGAGATGTTCTTGCGCCTGGACCTGGCGCACGACGTCGCTGCTTGCGTTGACGGGAACGCCGTCATGCGTGTCCTCCGTACCCACCCGCGCGTTGACGTAGGTTCGCGCACCGAGTTTGAGGTCGCCGTCTGAATCCAGCGGAATGGCCCACCCCTCAGCATGCCACATCAGCAGGGCAACGACGCTCAGGATCGCACTACGGCGAAGCGTTCGACCGACACACTCCATTGCGCACCCCCTCTCAGCCATGCGAGCGGCTTCCGTTTCCGCTTGCCGTCGCCCTCTACTGAGCTTTGGGGTCGCTAGTCAAGATGCCGCGTCCGCGGTGTCGTAGTGCAGCGTCCGCGGCGCGGGGCATCGTGGTGATCGATCGTGCGCATCCCCCCTTCTGGGGAGAAGCGCACACCGCGCAAACGCAATTCTTACAGCAAACTTTGAAAGGACAACCGTGCTCAGGCGGAAACCACCGGCGACGCGGCGCGTCCGCGTGACTCATATGCGGCGGCACGCGTGGCACGCAGCTTGCCTTGATCAACGGACAACTGAGACGGGGCACTATGAAAATTTCCGCGGCATTGATGACCCTCACTGCACTGACCTTACCGACACCGATCTGGGCGGGCGCTGGCGATTACTTGCCGGAGCCGACAAGCCGGCGGGTGATTCTGCATGGAGTCGACTGCTCGATCAGTACGGGCGCGGTGTGCGACGAGGAGCGTCCAGTGTTCGATGAAGCGATCGAGAATGTTCCGAGCACGGCAGTCGTCGCGATTCAGACGGAAGTGCTCGACGGCCGTTGCGGCACGCTTGGGAATGAGTTGCCGAGCGCGAGTGCCGATGCCGTACGCGACTATTTCATCGGCGCCAGTATTGCCGCCGAGCCGGTGGAGCAAGTCGAGGTGGAAGGATACCCGGGCTTCGTTGATCGGCCCGTGCCGGTTGTGGTGCAGCTTTCGAGCTCTTGCAACTGACGACACGCAGCGTGTGACGGGTCATTTGCTTTGTGACGGGGGCATCGATGAAGCGCAACAACCGACGAAATTCTCAGGTGGATGTCACGCCAACGGCAGCGGCGTCCCCCAGCGCCACGCCGGCACAACTGGCGCATCCACCAACCACGACCGCGGCGACCGCCCCCTCGCCGCGGTCGACCCCATGATATTGCCGCCGGGCACCGCACTCTCGCCGACCTCCCCCATCGGCACTCGCGGTTCCGGCGGCAGTATCGCCGTAACTGAAAACAGTGATAAGTGACGAGTGATAAGTGACCGGCAGGAAGGGAATCTTCTTCTTACTCGTCACTCGTCACTCGTCACTATCCCAACCCGCCGGCCGAGCGCTGCGGCGGCGGCGACGCGATGCGCGTCGGCACCACGGGGCTGCGGTCTTCGGGATATTTCGGCGTCACCGCGGCGTAGAACTGGTCGAAGACATGGAAGTCGGCCTCGATATCGCCTGTCGGGATGAACGCTGGCCCGAGTCCGGCGATCTTGCGCCGGTAGTCGATGTAGCCGAGGACGATGGGCACGCCCGCACCATGGGCGATATGATAGAAGCCGGTCTTCCACCCGTCCCCTTTGCCGCGCGTGCCTTCCGGGGGAACGGCCAGGATGAGGTGCTCGTTCTGCCGGAACTGCTCGACCGCTTGCCCGACGACGTTGCGTCGCACGTCGCGGTCGATCGGTATGCCACCAACGGCGCGGATGAGCGTACCGAGCGGGAAGAAGAACGCCTCACGCTTGATGAACCAGGAAATCCGCACGCGGAAAATGTAGGCCGCCACCACCATGATCACCGCGTCCCAGTTTGAGGTGTGCGGTGCGGCGATGATCACGAAGTGTTGCGGTTGATGCACCGAGCCTTCGGTCTTCCATCCCGTGAGGCGGAAGAGCAACTTCGCCACGCCGTGCAGGAACGGACTCACTGCAGAAGAGGGAGCTGACATCCTGTACCGGTCTTAGCGAAGATCCCTTCCATTGCCCAGCGCGACGCGAACAATTCACCGCGCCACGCTTCCCCGAGCCAGACGAATCAGGAACAATGTCCACGCAGCAAAAATACGATGCATCGCTGGAGGATCGCATGAAGTTTGGGATCATGTTCGCCAACGCGGGGCCGTTCGCCTTCCCCGATCAGCTCGCCAACCTTGCGCGCACCGCTGAAGCGGTCGGCGTCGAATCGATCTGGACCGTCGAGCACGTCGTCGTGCCGGTGGACTACAAATCGAAATATCCGTACAGCGAGACCGGCAAGATGCCCGGCCCAGACAACGTGCCGATTCCGGACCCCATTCTGCCGCTGGCATTCGTCGCCGCGATCACCACAACCCTTCGCCTCGGCACCGGCGTGGTCATTCTGCCGCAACGACATCCCACCTACGTCGCCAAGGAGATGGCGACGCTCGATATGCTGTCGAACGGACGCGCCTTGCTCGGCATCGGCAGCGGTTGGCTGCAGGAAGAATTCGACGCCGTGGGGGTGCCGTTCACTGAGCGCGGCGCGCGCACCAACGAGGCAATCCGGGCGATCCGCTCGTTGTGGAAGGAAACGCCGGAGCCGTTTCAGGGGAAGTTCTTCAAGTGGGGTGCTGTCGAGTCCAACCCCAAGCCGGTGCAGAAACCCGGGGTCCCAATCATTGTCGGCGGCCACGCCGACGCGGCGGCGCGGCGCGCGGCGCGCTACGGCGACGGCTTCTTCCCGGCGCGCGGCGATCGCGCCACGCTGACGCGCCTGCTCGCGGTGCTGCGCGACGAATGTCAGAAAATCGGCCGCAAGCCGGAGGAAATCGAGCTCACCACCGGCGGGGGCTTCGTCGATCTCGACGCCGTCCGGCGCTATCAGGATCTCGGCGTGTCGCGGTTGATCATCCCGCCGCCGGGCTTCGACCCGGACGCCGTCCGCCAGGGCTTGCACGACTTTGGCGACCGCGTGATCTCGAAGCTGTAGGCTTCAGGGAGCTGGTCTCGTCTCCGAGGTCAGGTCGGCGCGCACGAGGTCAGCGCGTTGTCCACGGCCCGCACGATCAACGTGACGTCCACCTCGGCGCCGTCGGGAATGCCACTGGCGCATGCGGGCGGCGGTTCAGTGCCCAAGGTAATGTCCACCAACGCGATGATCTCGTTCACGGTGACGGTGCCGCTGGCATCGCAGTCGCCGATGCACCGCATAGGCACGGGCGTGGCCGATGGCGTTTGCGGTGTCGGCGAAGGCGTTTCAGGCAGGGTCGGCGTCGCGGTCGCCGGGGCCAGTGGGCTCGGCGTGGGACTGTTGGCATCGGCGGTTGGTGTCGCGACGGGGGAAGGCAATACCGCCTGCACCGCGGCGAAGGCATTGAGCACGCCGGCGCCCGAGTCGCGGTCGAATCCCGGTGTTTCGATATCCAACGCCGACGACATCAGCGCCGTACGGATCTGGTTCGGCGTCAGCGCCGGATTCGCCGACTTGACCAGGGCGGCGATCGCGGCCGCGTGTGGCGCAGCCGCGGAGGTGCCGAAGAACGGAGTAAAGCCCGGCACGGAAACCTTCACGCCGTCGGCTGCGGCGATGTCCGGCTTCTGTCGCAAGCTTCCCCCGGTTGATGAGAAGTTGCCTGGAGTGATCGGCGTGCCGTCGGCTTGATAGAACATCCGGCGCGGGCCGTCCGAGCTGAACGACTCAACCGGGTTGGCGGCACCCCCGGTGAACGGCGTCGTACGGCCGTCGGCGCTCACGGCCGCGACGGCGAACGCATCGACTGCCGTCGGGTGCCCCCAGATTTCGCCTGCGGTGCTCAACGCCAGCATGCCGCCGTTGGTGTCGAGATGCAGGTAGCGCGCCTCACCCGAGGCCTTGCCGATGGCCAGGCGAAACCCCTGGGCGAAGAATTGACTCGTATCGATGATCTCCAGTGGATCGCCGCTCCCGTCTTGAACATCGGTCGACGCCGCCACCACATGTGTTCCTGACAAATTCAGGAGGAACAAGTCGTAATCGTTGGCCGACGCGCCGAACGGGTCTGACCATTGGAGCGTGATCAAGCTGTCTGGTTCGCCGGTGATCGTATCGAGCGTTGTCGAGCCGAAGCTGTGCAACACGTCCGCACCCATAAGGCTGGCGGATGCAACGAAGTCCCCCTCCCACACGCCGGAGGCGCGGTGGTCCAGGTTGCCACCATTGCCCGCCGCCGAGAAGTACAGTGCCCCGCCGGCGGTGACCGTGTTCACCGCCGCGGCAATGATGCCGTCCTGGAAGACCGGCTCGGTCGAGTAGCCGACGTCATCAACGATGATGTCACAGCCGGCGTCGCGCAGGGCTTGGATGTTCGTGGCCATGCCCGCTTCGCTTTCGGTGGCCGTCGCGAACACCAGCGACGCACCCGGGGCGAGGTCGTAGACAATCTCGAGCATGGCGGTGCCCTCGCCGCTGCCCGGAATGCCGCTTTGCCCCGGCAGGATGATCAGAGAGCCCAGATCACCGCTGCCCTGCACGGCCGCCAGGCCATCGACGCTGTCCGAAAGCACGCCGATCGTGACGCCGCTGCCGTTGACGCCAAAGGTGGAGCGCGCCAGGTCGGCGCGCAGGGCCGTGTCGCCCTCCGACGTGGTGCGCTTGCGATGCATGGGCCGCGCCGCCGGCCGAATTGCGGTGACATCGGGAAGGGCCGCGAGCGACTCGAGCGCATCGATGGGCAGCCACGCGCGGATGGCCCGATAGGGCGGAAAGTTGCTGATGACCGTACCGCCCAGGTCGACGATGCCGGTAAGCACCTGCGGGGTAACGTCCGCGGCAATGTCGACGAGCATGCCGTTGTTCGCATCGGCGGCCGCCAGCAGCTGCAACGACCCCACACCTCTGGCAAGCGGCTCGCCGCGGCGCTGCTTGGCCGCATAGATCAGTTGCGACGAGACTTTTCGCTGCGCGGGTGTGCGCGCCGCCTTTTCCTCCAACAACGCCTGTATCTCTTGCGCGGCCTCTGCGCTGATGTCCTCGGCATGCACGCGACTGCTGAACAGCGCGGTGACGAGCGCGATGACGAGAAGGTCGAGTAGAGATATCAAACGCACGGTTCGCGCCTGCTCTTCATAGCGCGCCGTTCCTTGTATATGGGCGGCGGATCGAAAGGCAATGCCATTATTGCCCTGCGGGGCCAGGCGGGCGGCGTCTTTCTATGGGCCGCTCCCGTTGGTCGCTATGCGGTGCCGTCGCAAGAATCTCGATGTCCGGGCGCAGATGCTGCGCGGGCACTCTGCCGAGCCCCAAGGCCGGTGAGATAAGCGGCATCCTGCCAAGATCGCATCCTTCGAGACGGCGCCTGAAGGGACGGCACCTCCTCAGGCTGAGCGGAAGACCCAATTTTCCCCGCCAAAACACCGCTCACCCTGAGGATGCTCTCTTCATTGTCAAGCGGCCTCCGGAAGTTTGCGAAACTTTGCGCCGTCGAAGTCGGTATCGGTTTTGAGCATTCCCCAGATGGCGTGGAGGAGTTTACGCATGACAGCAACCAAGGCCTGCAGAGACAAATCGGTGGGGACGTGGGGTGCACTCGTTGCTAGATGACGCGTGGGATGCGGGAGATTCAGGCTCTCGAGTCTATGAGAGCGCGCGCCGCAGTCCACTTGGAGGTACCGACGCGCGCAAAACAAGGACGTCCTACGGGCAACCGGAGCACAGTAGCTTGGCACTCGGCGCGAACGACAGTCCGCAGCCACGCACCAGCTCGCCCAACGTGCTGGCAGGCGCGAATCTGATCTCTGCCAGACTGGGAGGGCAGATCGAGCTCACCGCTTCCGGCTCACAACCGCTCCACGTCCGACGTCAAGTTGCAAGCGCAACGTTTGCAGCCCACGTCCCTGAAGTGCCTTTTCCGCGCGTCACGTGCAGCGCGTTGGTTCGGCCCAACCGGGCCTTTCGTTGTCGTTAAGCCAGCCGTCGTCGGGGAGACCAAAGTCATTTCCTTCCGTTGGGATAATAGTCCTCGGAGGCAAGACTACCTGCCGCAGCGACCTCGTCCAAAAACGGTGCCGTGCTTTGTGTGCGATAGGGCTCGAGCGATCCCGGTCGCTTCTGTTCGAGCCACTACAGCGAGGCAATGTAGTGAGAGGCGTACTCGCCATCGACGAGATGACTTTCAGGGTAGCCGAGCAGCGCTCTAATATGCGCAGACGTTGGCGCCGTGATGGCATCGTCAACCATCGAGTCAACCGCTCCTCCATCATACTCCCCACCTGCGCCCTGAGGCGCGATGAGTGCCGCGATACCGAGAGCCGCGATGAGGAAGCACGCCGCAACGTAGATTCGTTTCATGAGCTGACTTGGGAGGCCGAACGCCCTGGCGGTCAGCCGCCGCGGCCAGTGCCCGCCGCCGCATTTCCACCCGTGCGCTGTCGTGGCCGCGGTCGGCTGGACTGTCCTGTTAGACGCCGCGTCGTCTCGGAGACTTGAAGCAGCGATCGAAGCGCGTCGTTCACGGCGGCTGAATCTCGAAATGCAGCGGCAACGTCAGGCTCGAGCACGGCGACGTTGGCGCCCTCCTGGATGAGGCGGCGATAGTACTTGCCGCGGACTGCCTTTGAGTAGTCGAAGCGATACTCGGGTTGCAGGTCGTCGGACTGGCTAGCACGCTTGCGTCTCATGGCGCTTCCTTTCTCGGGCAGTTGCTCGCCGCGCGCTGATGATGCGCACGTTCGTTCCGCGCTCCGTGTGAGCCACCACCAGTAGCCGACCGCGAGCAGAGTGGCCAACCGTGATCAATCGGGCCTCATCAGCGGAGTGTTCCTCATCGTCGAATGTTGCGGACAATGGATCATAGAACACGGCGACCGCCTCGTCGAACGACACGTGGTGCTTCCGCAGATTCCCTTCGGCCTTCGCCCGATGCCATTCGAACCGCACGCGCTGGATTGTAGGCCGACCGGCACTGGGCGTCTAACGCGCTGCCGCTCAGGCGCGGCCTTCTTTCGGCCGTCGCCCTGCAGCGGCCTGTTCGGCCTCGGCCACGTTCAGTCGGCGAGCGATCACTTCACTCTCCAGATCCGTTTCCATCTACGAATGCCACGTTCGCCGATCAGAACTAGAGCGAAGCCGGCGGGCAACGTAACGGCCCAGCGAACGCTTGCAGGAATATGGGACCAGATCAAGGCCACCGGCAGAATGATGAAGATCGCCCAATACGTTGCGAGACAAGCGCGCTCTCTCATCGACGACCTTGCAGCTGCCCCTTTCACTCCCGACTCCTTGGCGTCGAGCGACAGGCCGAACGCTGGGCCATCACGCGCGCGCATCTCCTACGCGTCGCGTGCATGGCCTTTGTTCGGCCTTCATTTTATCCGCCCCGTATCCAAGAGAAGACTCACAAACTGCTCGTGAAGATCCCGCCCGAACGTTTCGCCATGGTCGTCTGTAATGCTCAGCAGGACGGACTCAGCAAGCTGCGTGCCCCCATCGAGTGTCACGAGCACCGAATGAATCACGCCACGGAGTCCTTCTCGAACCACTGACGCGAAGGCGTCCTGGGCTCCGCCGCGCCGCAATGCTTCTGCCAGCTTGCGGAACTCATCCGGTCGTTCGCTCCACCGCAGGTCGCTTTCATCGCTGACTGATCTCACGAGGGTGTCGGTCCAATAGTCAAGGCTCGTTGCAAGTTCCTCGATAAATTCACGCTGAGAATCCATCCTTTAACGTCCCTCCGTCACGCCGAACGCCTAATCGCCGTCCCAGTTGTCGCCGTTGCAATCTGCCGCATATGCCCCCGACTTCCAGCGCCCCCGATTACTCCTTTCTGCCCGCCTCGGCAACGCATTTTTCAACCCTTGGCCGGCCGACATCGGCCGCGATAGACGGTCGAAATTGACCGCCTATGAGATTATCTATGGGCGGCAGCGCCTCTCGGCAGTCTGCCGGAGTATCCGCGACCTCCACGGTTGAGCATCACGTGCAAATCATCATCGTGCTGACGGCCGCATTGCCGAGGTCCCCGGAATCGTGCGTATGCATATCCTCTAGCGTAGCGCAGTCCCAAGGTTACATCCGCTCCGGCTCGCGGCTTCACGCAGACATAGTCCTCGTTCCTTCATTGTCCACAAGCCGCCCGTAATGATGGACAATGCGGGCCGCGAACGCGGATGGGCTTATCCGCCATTCGGCGCCACGGGTGTGCGACGCGCACAACGGGTTGTCGCCGAATGGCGGAATATGCCCGCGCTCGTCACCCGCGCGCCGGCGGAGTCGGCGCGGCTGCCGGCGGCGGTGCCGCTGGCGTCTCCGGCGCGGTGCGGCTGTTGGACATGTACTCCTTCATGAACTCGAAGGGAGCTTGCAACTCCGGGCGGACCGGCAGCGCCGCCTTCACCAGGCGCCAGCTCTCCAAGAGCCGGGTCCAGGCTTGCGAATCCTGCTGCGACCGTCGCCGGTCCAGAACCGTGGCGCGATTCCGCGCCGTTGCGCCGCTGCGGCGCGCCGCGCACTCTGCTGCTTCGCTGCTCTACAAGCCATCCCTGCCTCCTTTCTCTGCCTGTAGTGCAAACGGAGCACGTTGCGACATACTACGACCGCAATTATCCAGCCTCCGATCCTCCTGATCCGAAGGGATGTGCCATTGACCGAAGAGTTGTGACCACGAAGGACACGAAGACCGCGAAGGGAGAAATTAAGAATCTTCGCGTTCAATTTCCTTCGTGAGCTTCGTGTCCTTCGTGGTTTCATTCTCCGCTACGTTGAACATTGTGGGTTTCGACACCAATCGAGCAGGAGAGACTCCATTTTCTGACCGTTTGCGTGAGGCAAACATGCGCAGAACGGATCAATTCGCGAGACACACGTGCACAATTGCGAGCAATTCGACGCCATGTCGTCGTGATTTGATCCAAAACAGAGGCACTCCTCACGTTTTCATGAGCGGCGGCGCACACTCGGTGATTATTTCCGGGCAATCCACGCACATGATGCCTCGTTTTTTCCGAGAAATGCGCGGGAATTCGCCAACTTACAAAACGCCTAGAAAAGTCTCGAAAATTGGCAGAAGTTTAGGGTTCATTCGAGCGCCGGCTGCGAAATTTCGGACAAGTTTAGGGTTCATTCGAGAGCTGGCTGCCAAAATTCGGAGAAGTTGAGGGTTCATTCGAGAGCCGGCTGCGAAATTTCGGACAAGTTCAGGGTTCATTCGAGCGCCGCGCTCAAAAATTTCAAGGCGCCGAAGGTTCATTCGGGCGCCGTGGACGACTGAACCCTCGCGGCGTCCGAACGAACCGGTACCGTGCCCGATCAATCGAGGCTGCACCTCGAACGAACCAGGCCACTCTCGGAAACACTCCCGCCGTTGCCCGCCGCTATGCCGAGCGCGGCCGCCGCGCCGGACGCTTTCCCGCGCGTTGCGCGGCGCCGAAGCCTTCCGAGATGGTCCTTTAGAAGACGGAGCCTCAGGCGGTCCTCCGTGAGCACTCTGTCGGACTTGGCAGCGCCTCGCGACCCAACGGGGAGCAGCCCATAGAAAGGACGCCGCCCGCAGGGCCTTTGATACAAGGGGCGTCTTGGGCTAACAGGGCGGCTGTGCCGCACACGCTTCAGCCTGCCGCGATTGCCGACGAACACACGCTCGTGAGTTGGATCGAAGCGATCCACGCACAAGGCATTCGGCGGCCGGGCTATCCCGCCGATCGGTGGGCGGAGCAGTTCTGTCAGGCGCGTTTTCTGGAATTGGGATTGGAGAACGTACGCCTCGAGCCCGTCGACGTGCCCTATTGGCAGCCGGGCGCTGCGTCGCTCTGTGTCGATGCCGGCCACGAACGCTTCGAGATCCCGTGCTTCGCGCTGCCGTTCTCGGCGCCGACCGCAGGACTGGTTGCCGACCTGGCAGCTTTCGACACCGGCACCCCCGAAACGGTGCGCGGCAAGGCGTCGCTCTATGACGTAACCGTGTTGCAAGTGCCACCCGCCTTCACCGTGCACCGGCGCCTCGACGACCGACGCGCCTCGGAGCAGGCGCCGGCAGCCGCGCAGCGGGCCGGCTTCCGCTACGATCCGCGCGACACCTTCGCACAGGCGTTGCAGGTGCTGCCGTTCGGGCGCGAGATCCAACACGTCATGGAGCCCTCACTCGCGGCGGGCGCCATGGCGTTCATCGGCGTCCTGCACGGCTATCCGGGAGGCGGGTGTCAGTACTATGTGCCGTACGACGGCATTGCGCGTCCCATTCCCGGCGTGTGGATCGGCGCGGCTGATGGCGCACGCTTGCGCACGCTGCTCACCACCCACAGCGTGCGCGTGGAATTGCGCGTCGAGGCGGTCATCTCGCAAGTCGTCTCGCACAACGTCGTCGCCGAGCTCCCCGGTGCCGACGACGAATGGGTAATCATCGGCACGCATCACGACGGGCCCTGGGCATCGGCAGTCGAGGATGCCTCCGGCATGGCCCTGGTGCTGGCACAGGCCAAGTACTGGGCGGCCCTGCCGCGTCGGCAGCGCCCGCATCGCCTCGTCTTCCTCATCAACGCCGGGCACATGGCCGGCGGCGCCGGCGTGCGCTCGTTCATCCAGCACCACCGTCATGATCTCGATCGTGTGGTGCTCGAAGTCCACCTGGAGCACGCCGCTCGAGAGATCGTTGAGAAGAATGGCCGCCTCGTGCCCAGCGGTGAACCCGAGCCGCGCTGGTGGTTCACCAGCCGCATCCCGGCGCTCGAAGCCGCCGTGTGGGAGGCGATCGAAGCCGAGCACCTCGAACGCTCGTTGCTCATGACGCCGACGGCGCTGGCGCCCTTCCCCACCACCGACGGCGGCCCGTTCCATCTGGAGAACGTGCCGCTGGTGAACTACCTCACCGCGCCGTTCTATCTGTTCGACGCGATGGACAACGTCGACAAGATCCATACCCCGAGCCTATTGCCCCTGACGCGCGCGACCATTCGCATCATTGATTCGACGCGCGGCGTATCGGCAGCGGCGATGCGCGCGGCGCTGGTGCCAGCGTCCTGAGCGCGCCTGACCGGCCCACGCTTCGAGAAAATGATGGACGCGGAGTCGACGACAGTGGCCTCGGCAGCAGCGGTGGACGTCACCGACGTGACCTGCACCTTCGGCCAGGTGCGCGCCCTTGACGGGTTGTCGTTGCGCGTCCTCCCGGGAACCGTGGTCGGCATCGTGGGACCCAACGGGGCCGGCAAGACGACGTTCATCGACGTGCTCTGCGGCCTCGTCCGGCCGGCGCGCGGCACGGTGCGCGTGCTGGGGGAGGACGTTGCCGCCAACGCCGCCGGCCTGCGTGCCCGCATCGGCGTGCTGCCGCAGGAGACGGCGCTGTACGACGAGGTGACGGCACTGCAGAACCTGCGCTTTGCCGCCGCCCTCTACGCCGTCCCACGTGCGGAAGCGCGCATCGTCGAGGTCCTGGAGCTGGTGGGACTGCGCACGCGGATGCACGACATCGTGCGCGGATTCTCCGGAGGGATGCAACGCCGCTTGGCGATCGCGCGGGCGCTGTTGCACGACCCACCGCTGCTCATCCTCGACGAGCCGACGGTCGGCGTCGACGTCGAGACGCGGCATCAGATCTGGGCGCACATCCGCTCGCTCAGGGCCGGCGGCCGGACCGTCGTGTTGACCACCAACTATCTCGACGAAGCCGAAGCGCTCTGCGACCGCGTCGCCATCCTGCGGGCCGGCAAGGTCGTGGCCGAGGACACGCCGGCGGCGCTCGGCGAGCGCACGGGGCGCTGCCTCGAGCTGGAATGCTGGGAGCAGAGCGCGCTCGCATTGCGCGCCGCGCTGCAGAGCCACGGCGGCGTGCTGCGCACCGAGGTTGTCGACTTCGGCCTGCTGGTCTATCTCGCCGTCGGCGCCACTCCCGAGGACGTCGTACGCGCCGCCCGTCAAGTCTGCCCGGTCGAAGGCTTCCGCACCCGTTCACCGGACCTGGTTGAAGTGTTCCGCTCATTGACGGGCACGGGCGCCCCGTCGTGAACACGCTCCGCCTGTTCAGAGCGAGTGCGGCGCTCGAGCTCGCACAAGTGAACGGCAACCGGGCATTCGTGGCACTTACCGCGCTCGCAGCCGTGAGTTTCCTGGTGATGGTCAGTCTCTTCGGACTCACGGGTGCGTACGCGCCGGTCGCGTTGATCGACCACGACGGCGGACCCTATGCACAGCGCTTCGTCGAGGCCTTGCTCGGCGCGCACCATTCGTTTGCCCTGAAGCCCATGGACGCGGACCAGGCCGAGGCCGCCTTGCACAGCGGTCGGCTGGTGGGCAGCATCACCATCCCCGCCAGCTTCAGCACAGACATCGAGCGCGGCGTGACGGTGCCGATCGATCTGCGCATCGACAACGTCAACGTCGATCTCACGCACGACGTGCAGCGCGCGCTGCCCGCGGCGATCGTCGCCTTTGGGCGGGCGCACAAATTTCCGGGCATCCGCGTGCAGATGGTCGAGCACGACGTCATGCCCCAGGATACGGGCTATATCCCGTATCTCGTCGTCAGCGCCTTGGCGCTCGACGCAATGGTGATCGCCGGCATCCTCGGGGCAATGGCCACCGCGCGCGAATGGGAACGCGGGACCGTCAAGCTCCTGCGCTTATCGCCGGCCTCCGCGGGTGTCGTGCTCGCCGGCAAACTGGTGGTGGCGGGAGCGCTGGCGGCGGCGGCGCTGGCGCTGACGCTGGTCGTCATCGTACTCGTCTACGGCGTCGTGCCGATCGCGCCGTGGGCCACCGTGTTCACGCTCGCCGCGTGCGTCGCCATCTTTACCTGCGTCGGAGCCTGGCTGGGCGCGCTGCTCAAACGCACGCTCGCCGCAGTGCCGTTGTTGTTCGGGCTCGCGATGCCATTCTATGTCGACAGCGGCGCTCTCGAGCCCACCCGCTTCGACGGCGAGACGATTTGGAGAATCGCGCACCTCTCGCCGATCTACTACGCGGTCGGCGTGTTGGAATGGGCGTTTCACGGCCTGCGTGTGACGCCCGAGCCGGTTTACGTCGATTTGCTGGTGCTGCTGGCACTGGCGTTCGTCGCCGCGACGCTCACATTGAGCAGGCTGTCGAAAGGAGGGACGCGGTGATCCGTGCCATCTGGGGCATGGCGCGCAACGATCTTGCCATCTGGCGGCGCTCGCCGGCCGCGCTCGCCGCGGCGCTGTTCCCGGCGCTCGGCATGGGCGTGCTGGTGGCCGTGCTGACGGCCTCGGTCGGTCAGCAACCCGTGGCGCTCGTCGTCCAAAGCAAGGGACGCTTTGCCGAGCGCATGGCCCGTATCATCAGGGCGGACCGCGACGCCTACCTGCTCGAAGACATGACGGCAGCCGAGGCCGAGCGCGCCATCGGCGCACAACGGGTCGCCGCGATCATCGTGGTACCGGAAGACTTCGACCAGGCGCTGGCGAGCGCGTCCGCCGCGGTCGATGTCTACCTCAACAATGTCGACATCGATCTCGCCGACGACATCCGCCGCAGCGTTACGCGCTCGGTGGCCGAATTCGACGCGCCGCAGCTGGGCCTGCTCGGGGAGTTGCACGGGCCGTCGACGGGGGTCCTGCTGCCCAATCCCTACCGCGTCGCCGTGGCCGAGCACGACCTGCGCGAAACCAACGTCTCGTTCCTTCAGTATCAAGTGATCCCGATCATCGTGCTCATCATCATCAGCATCGGCCTGCTGGGCACCGCATTGCTCACGGCACGCGACTTCGAACGCGGCACGGCGAAGCTGATGGTGCTCAGTCCGGTAGGCCGCCTGCCGTTGGTTGTCGGACGGTTGCTCGGCGGCACGTTGATCACCTTCACTCTGGTGGCACCGCTCGTCGCCTTCGGTTTCCTCACACAGTACATTCCGTATTGCGCCGAAGAATCCGATGGGCCGCTGTGGGTGAAGCTGCTGCTGAGCGGGCCGTGTGGCTGGATGCTGCCGGTGCCACCGTGGAGCCACGGGCTCGCGCTGATCGCGTTGTTGGCCGCGGTGACCCTGACGACGGTGGGAATGGGAACGCTCCTGGGTGTCGCCCTGCGCGACGCGCGCCTGGTGACCATGAGCGGGCTGAACGCGTCGGCGTATTTGTTTTTCCTGGGCGGGGGGTTTACGACAGTGGCGTTTCTGCCGGATTGGATTCAGGTGGTGAGTCGCTTCGTACCGACGCGCTATGCAATTGACGGGCTGCGTCAGGCGCTGTTCTATCCCGACCTCATCGGTTTCGGACGCGACTTGACGGTGCTATCGGGGTGCGCGCTGTCGTCGATCGTCTTGGCTTCGTTCGCCCTGGCGCGCGCCTGGAGACGCGCATGACCCGGTCATACGGATCTGCCCGCCAATCGGACACGTCCCTCGATACAGCGCGTGGGAAGATCGCGCTTACTCGGGATGAACGGAAATCTGGTTTAGAATCAACATGCCGTCCGATCACCCCGAGTAGCCGCCTTCTGTTGGCGGCGTATCGAGGGGCGCACGTCGACTTGGTGGGCAAAGCCCGGTTATGCGCCGCCGTCATCGTCGCCTGCCTCGCCGTCGCCGCGTGCGAGAAGGACCCGGCAGACGCGGTGAAGATCGTACCGCGCGTGCCGGCGACGCCGATTTCCGTCGTCGTGTCGCCTGCGGCCGTAACGACGCCGGGCTCGGGGTGGCATCCGGAGGTCTGTCCGCCTCCACCCGAAGAAGGCACCGGACCGAGCTCACTGACTGTCACCGGTCCCTGCGCCTTCGAGCATCACGGCGCGGTCAGTTGTGAATCCACCGGCGACGATTTCATTGTGACGATGGTTCGCCCGGCCGCTGACGGCGCGCAGCTGATGATCTACCTCAATGTCGAGCACTACACGGGGCCCGGCAGCTACGAAGACGCCCAGATGTTTCTGAGCGTGCAGCACAACACGTTCATCTATCGCTGGTCGAACGACAGTTTCCCCATTACCGTGGGCAGCGGCGAGGCATTCGCCGTCCTGCCGACGACGCGTCTCGATGCAGAGCCATTGCTCATCGATTGCACGGGGCCGATGACCAACTATCAATGCAGCGGCAGAGGCGACTCGGCAATCGAGATGACCACCGAGGTGGTCTCCGGAACGTTACGCTGCGCAGCGCGTCACGGGGACCAGCCGTAGTCGACTGCGGTGATGGCGGCTGGCCCGCTGGGGAAGTGCAGCGTACCGCCTCGGAGGTCTAGCGAGGCGCGCCGCCGACCAACCAACATGCGCGCCTCGCGCTGATGGCTGATCGCAGATGGCATATGGGTCCGCCCATCAGCGATACGCCATCGGCCATCGGCGGCAAGATTTCGCTCCAGCTTGACCAACGCGTACGAACAGCGCGCGGCTCCGGCGGCCGATTCAACGCGCAGCGCAACTGTGCTACCGTCGCCCCTCGTGAGCCCGTTCATCCGCATCGCGGTCATCGTCCTGCTCATGAGCACCGTGGCCCGTCAGGGGCGCGCGCAGGATCTGCGGCAGCTGCAATTCGGCGGCGCCATCTATGAGGCCGAGTGCACGCCCTGCCACGGGCAGCTGTACGATCCCGGCGGACCGCTCGGTCCGGAAACGGGTGCGATTCCCGCCTTCTACGCGGGGAGCCGGTACCTGCTGCGTCTGCCGCCGCAAACCATCAGCACCGCGATCCTCCTCGGTGTCGCGGGAACGGGAATGAGCGGCATCGGCGGTGAGCTCTCCGATGCACAGCTGGACGCGTTGATCGGCTACATCGAGTGGTTCCGCTATCACCCCGGGCAACGTCCCGAGTGATCGTGGGGACGGTCAGCGCAGTGCACTCGCGGTCCCCACGATAGTCTTCACGCCATCCGCCTTCTCGCACCACACGTCGCAGTGCACGCGCGTCTTGGCGCCCTCCGCCACTTCCTCGCGTACCTTGCCGCGCACCGCCAGGCGGTCGTTGGGCCACACCACGTTGACCAGACTGACGCTGAGCTTGCCGCCGCAGAACCAACCGACACCGAAGTTGCGTGTCATGATCTCGGAGATGAAGCACACGGACATCATCCCCTGCACCACGATGTCCGGGAAACCCAGCGCGCGCGCCATCTCCTGATCGGTGTGGTAGCTCTTGTGCGGTCCGGAAAACGCGATGCACATGGCGTGGGTGATCGTTTTCTCGACCGGGTCGAGCGCCGGCCCGGACCCCTCGCCGACGACGAACTTGCGGTCGGTGCGTTTCTCCCGCTCCTTATCGACGACGAAGCCGGCCCTCTCCTGACCTCGTCCGCTCAAGGAGGTGTTCGCAGGGGAGGAAGGGTCCATCAAGAAACTCTGGTGCGTGCGGCTGCGCTGCAGCCAGCGGCCGTTGGCGTCGGTAATCAGCACCTCGTTGACCACGTACTCGCGGTTACGCTTCAGGTAGCGCTCGACGACGATCGAATGCGTGCGAACGGCGTCGCCCACCAGCATGGGATGGAACAGCTCCCACTCCTGCTTGGCGTGCAGGTTGCCGATCAGGTTGGGGAGGTACCAGCCCAGGTTGGTGTAGACCTCGGAATGGGCAAGCAGCGCCGGAGCCACCGGCCCGCCGAACGGCGAGGGATCGCGATACCACGGGTGACGATCGTCGGTGCCGTCGGCGTACCGGCGCACGACATCCGGCGTCACGGTATACTCGTGACCGCCCATGTCGCGCCCGACGTAGACGTCGTATTCCTGGTGAAAGGTTTCGGTCATCGGCGCCTCCGTTGCAGTGGGCTCACTCTGCCGCTCCCGGCGCCGGGAGTCCAGCGGACCCGGCGGCTGAAGCCGCGGCAAGAAGCGGAGCCAAGCCGCCCGACGGCGGCTCCCCGCAACTCCGCCCAACTGGATGCCGTCTGGCGGACGTGGGGATGGGAGGCCGCGCAGGCGGACTTGGGTGCCCTTCGTTGCCGCGAGGTCACTCGCCGGGTTGCAAGCTGAATCTCGCTGCGCGGCGCGATCAATGCCGTAGAAGGGGCTTGCCCGCGTGCGTGCTGCCGGATAGCTTGCGAGCCCTCACCCTACGGCTCCCGCCAGGACGAGAGCGGAGGTGGATTGGATGTCGGAACGAACCCAAACCCTCGGGCAATTGCTCGGCTACCCCGGCGACGCGCGGCTGCTGGTGATCAACGCCGACGACTTCGGCATGTGCCACGCGGAGAACGTCGCGACCATTGCTGGCCTGGAACAGGGCGCGTTTTGCTCGTCCACCATCATGGTGCCATGCCCCTGGTTCGAGGAGACCGTCGCCTTCACCCAGCGCCTGCCGAGCGCCGACCTCGGCGTGCACATCACCCACACCAGCGAGTGGGCGACTTTCAAATGGGGACCGGTCTCCGGCCGCGGCACGGTGCCCAGTCTGGTCGACGGTCGGGGCCACTTCTACCGCGACCTCGCGGCGCTCTATGCACACGCCACGCTGGCGGAGATCGAGCTCGAAACCCGCGCGCAGATCGACGCCGCGCTCGCCGCCGGCATCGACGTGACCCATCTCGACTCGCACATGGGCACGGTGCAGCTCGACGCCACCTATCACGATCTCTACATCCGACTCGCCGCCGAGTACCGCCTGCCAATCCGCATGGCGAACCGTGCCTTCATGCGCGACCTGGGCATGGAACGGATCGCCGCCTTGGCCGACACACTCGGCGTGCTGTCGCCCGACCACTTCTGGTATGGCGGACCGCCGGCACCGCACGACACCGCCGCGTACTGGAGCAATGTCCTGCACCACCTCAAGCCGGGCGTCAGCGAGCTCTACGTGCACGCCGCCGTCGACGAGCCGGAAATGCGCGCCATCGGTGACACCTGGGCACAGCGCGCCGCCGATTTCGCGTTTTTCACGGAGCCGTCGACGCGCGCCTTGATCCGCGATCTCGGTATCACGCTCATCGGCTACCGACCCATCCGCGAGCTGCAGCGGCGGTTGCAGACCTGTTAGTCTGGGTATGATCCACAACACGCTCACGCAGAGCCGCCGAGGCCGCAGAGAGGCCATGGCGCCAATGGCCCATAACAAGAGGGATTTGGGTTTCCGTCTGCGGCAGCTTCTCTGCGTCTCTGCGCCTCTGCGTGAACCTTTGTCGTCGGGGTGCGTGCCGTCATCATGGTGAACGCGCTCCTCGCCACCGTTCTCGTCTTCTTCTCAGTCGGTCTGATGCTGTACCTGATCGGCATCCTGTTCAACGCCCTCAGTCTGCCGCTCGGCGGCGTGCTCGAGCGGCAACGCTTCGCGCGCTACGTAGCCCGCGCCCGGCGCTGTGACGGCCTCCTCCAGCAGGGGCAGACCGACCAGGCGCTGCAGGCGCTGCGCGGCGCGTTCTACTTGCGCGCGGTGAGTAACCGGGCACTGGCCAGCGCCGTCGCCAACCATCACACCGGCCTGCTCAGCCGCCTCATCGCAATCACTTCGGATCTGCAAGGTGGAACGGTGCGCCTCCTGTCGCTGGCGAAGACGGATCGTCTGCTCACCGAGCGCAGCGAGTTGCAACGACGCTACTTCGCCGCCCGTCAAGGCGCGGCGCGGCCGCGGGTGCGCGAGCTGCAGCAACAGCTGCACAACAACAGCCGCGATCTGGAAGCGGCGCTGCAACAGCTGATCGCCGAGGTCCACGCCGCCCGCCAACCGGCGCGGTATCACTGAATCGGAGTCCTGAGTGCTGAGCAAGAGGGGACTGGCCGACCCCGGGACTGCGTTGCCTTTTCTCAGGACTCAGCACTCAGGACTCAGCACTGAGCACTCAGCACTGCATTGCTTCACCGCACCTCTGCTGGTAGGGATCGGCCCGCGCACATCTCGTCGAAGGAGCACTCGGTGGCCACACGTAATACTCGACTCAGCAAGCACCCGCGCATCGATCCCACGCCGATCGGCAAGCGCATCTCGGTCACCGAGCTGGTGGACGGCACCTTTCTCGCGTACAACGCGGCGCGCTTGCGCGAGGCCTGCCAGCTGTTCACCCGCCGCATGCTCGAGGATGATGTCACCATTGGCGTCAGTCTCACCGGCGCGCTCACCCCGGCCGGTCTCGGCATCGCGGCGCTCATCCCTTTGATGGAGCACGGCTTCATCGACTGGATGACCAGCACCGGCGCCAACCTCTACCACGACACCCACTATGGCATCGGGCTGAGCATGCACGTCGGCACGCCCTTCGCCGACGACGTCGACCTGCGCGAGAAGGGCATCGTGCGCATCTACGACATCTTCTTCGACTACGAGGTATTGCTCGAGACGGACGCGTTCTTCCGCACCGTGATTGCCGCTCCCGAGTTTCAAAGGCCGATGAGCACCGCGGAGTTTCACTACCGCGTCGGCAAGTACGTGCACGAGCGCGAACGGTTGCTCGGCCAGTCGGGCCGCTCGGTGCTGTCCACGGCGTACGCGCTCGGTGTGCCGATCTATACCTCGTCGCCGGGCGACAGCTCGATCGGCATGAACGTCGCGGCGATGGCCTTGCAGAACAATCAGCTGGCGTTCGACGTGTCGCGCGACGTCAACGAAACCGCGGCCATCGTGCTCGGCGCGAAGCAGTCGAAAGGCAAGAGCGCCATCGTGATCATCGGCGGCGGCTCGCCGAAGAACTTCATGCTGCAGACCGAGCCGCAAATCCAGGAAGTCCTCGGCCTCGACGAAAAGGGCCACGATTACTTTCTGCAGATCACCGACGCGCGCCCGGACACCGGCGGCCTCTCCGGCGCGACGCCCGCGGAAGCCGTGAGCTGGGGCAAGATCGATCCGGACATGCTGCCCAGCACGGTGGTCTGCTATCTCGACTCCACCGTCGCGCTGCCCATCCTTACCGCGTATGCCATCGCCAACCACGCCCGCCGCAAGCCGCGCCGCCTGTACGCGCGCCGCGAGGCATTACTGGCGGAGCTGACCCGGCGCTATCAGCAGACGCTGAAGAAGAAGCGTGGAAAGTGAGCCACGTGCTGACCCGCGAGCTGAGTGTCGCCATCGAAGCGGCGCGCGCCGCCGGGGCGATTGTCCGGCGCTGGTATGATGGCGCCTACACGGTGCGCGACAAGCCCAATGACAGTCCAGTGACCGAAGCCGACCTCGAAGCCAACCAGTGCATTCACGCGGCGATCCGTGACGCGTTCCCCGACGACGGCTGGCTCTCGGAGGAGACGCGCGACTCGGACGAGCGCTTGAGCAAAGCGCGCGTCTGGATCATCGATCCGCTCGACGGCACCAAGGAGTTCATCAAGCACATTCCCGAATTCTGCGTGTGCATCGGCCTGGTGGAGAATGGCACCGCCGTGCTCGGCGTGGAGTACAACCCCGTGCGCGAGGAGCTCTTCGCCGGCGCGCGCGGGCTCGGCACGACGCTCAACGGCGCGGCGGCGCGCGTCAGCGACACCGCCGATCTCCGTGCCGCGCGGCTGCTGGCGAGCCGTTCCGAAAACGAGCGCGGCGAGTGGGACGAGTTCCGCTCGGATTTCACGATCGAGCTCACCGGCAGCGTCGCCTACAAGCTGGCGCTCATCGCCGGAGCCCGCGGCGACGCGACGTTCAGCCTGACGCCGAAGAACGAATGGGACATCTGCGCCGGCGCCGCACTGATCACCGCCGCCGGCGGACATATTACTGATCGCTTTGGAAAGCCGTTGCGCTTCAACCAGCGCGACACCAAGCTACCTGGGTTGATTGCCAGCAACGCGGCGTTGTATGCGCCGATTCTGGAGTTGCTAAAGCAGCGCGGGAAGCTGGACAGACTGGATCAATAAGCACAAACCTCAAGGCGAGGCCAACGACAACACAATCGTTTGAGCTTGGCGAGCTGGATCGGATCGCGGAGACGTTTGCGGCGGACGATGGCCATTCAGTGACCTGTAAGCTGAAGCAGAAGATAGCCGCAGAGCGGAGCAAGCAAAAATCCGAGAAGGCAAGTTGGGGCGACCGCGAACCGGGCTCCCTCTTTCCATGCGCGCCACCCAAGGGACACGCTTGCGGCAAGCGACCCGAGCGATGATGCGAGAAACAGGTCGAATAGGCGGCGGTGTCTCACTACAGTCGCAGCAAACTGGTTATCGGGTCTCGGATCGCCGATCAGGCACAGAATGGCCACGCCTAGAAATACCCACGCAAGAACGGCAGAGCCCAGACTCAATAGTGCCGCTTTGGTTGATCGAGCCACGACATCCAAATATCGCACGTCTCTCGCTGGATTACAGCGGGCAGGTTCATCGCTCAGGAATCAAACTGACCACTACCCAATCGTTGTGCGGGTGACCAACGAAGCATTCGATTTGCGTCGCCGCAGTCAGTGGGGCAGGAGCAACTCAGCCCGTTGCAGACACCACAGCACCGCAATCGAGCCCATCGCGTATGCCGGGATCAGGGTGGCCCAGCCTGGGAGCTGGATGCGCAGGCGCCGCAAGGCGTGGTGCAATCCGAGGGCGGCCGCGATGAAGGCGAGCTGGCCGCATTCGATCCCGACATTGAACGAGAACAGGGCCCGCGGAATGTCGCCTGACGGCAGGCCGGCTTCCCGCAGCGCGCCGGCAAACCCGAAGCCGTGCAACAGGCCGAAGGCAAACGACACCGCCCAGGGAAAGCGCCGCAGGAGTGTGGGCCGTTGCTCCGAACCGCGCGCCAGCTCGAGCGCGAGCACGAAGATGGTGATGGCAATGGCGACCTCGACTGGCCCCGACGGTACCCGCGACACGCCCAAGACCGCTAGTGACAGGGTCACACTGTGCCCGACCGTGAAGGCCGTGACCGTCTCAATGACGCGCCGGAAGCTGCCCGCCAGCAGCAGGAGGCCGAAGACGAACAGGAGATGATCGCGCCCGCTGAGGATGTGCTCGACGCCCAGCTCCCAGTAGCCCACCACGATGGTTGCGGGGCGCGCCGGGGCTTGCACCACCACCACCGGCTCACTGGCCCGCGCCACCGCCTGCACCACGCGGCCGTCGGCGAGCGCAACACGAACCAGCGCGTCGGTCTTGGCACTGCCCAAGCCGTCGACTCCGACGCGCTGCCCGATGATTCCCTGCGGCTTGCAATCGATCGTCCAGTGCGTCGTCAAGCTCTCCATTGCCTCGGTCACCGCCGCCGTGGACACGGCGCGGCAATGCTCCGGAAGTATCGGACGCAAATCCGCGCCCGGTACGCGCACGGATGAGATCTTCCACGTCACCTCCACCAGGCCGTCGGCGGTCTCGCGCAAATCGAGCAGCGCCGGCGACAGCGCGTGCCCCCAGGCGGTCGACGACACCAGCAGAACCGATAGCAGTGCGAGTGCCGTGCGCTTCATCCGTTGCCTCGCGAGCTGACGCGCGGCACCGCCATGGTGTGCTCGACCCGGTAGGTCACCCGCAGCTGCCGAATGAATTCCGCATAGGAGTGTTCGCCCTGCTCGACGCGAAAGGCTTGCTCCACCTGCTGGCGCACCGCCGCAAGCGACGGCAATTGTCCAGGGTCGCGTTCATCGATACGGACCAGGTGCACACCGAACGGCGAGACGATCGGGCCCGTCCAGCTTCCGGGATCAAGGGCCATCACCTGCCGCGTGAACTCGGGGCCGAGCAGCTTCTCGATGTCCCGAGCGCTCATGAAGCTGTGACCCAGCGCCACGGGCATTGCATCGGACAACCCTTCGAGCGCCGGCGGCGTCGCCGACTGCAGCCTGTCGAGCAGCACCTCGGCGTCGTGCGCCGCGCCGGCACCGCGCTGCGCACTGCTCAAGAACACTTGCGAAAAGCGCACCCGTGGCGGTTGCCGATACTGATCAGCGTGACGTTCCAGGTAATCCTGCAGGGCAGCCGTGCTCGGTGCCGATTGCGGCAACGCGTGCCGAGCGATGAGCCGCATCTTCTCGATCAACGCCCGCCGCACGATCGCATCGTCACGGTCCAGTCCCAGTGCCAGTGCCTGCCGGTACAGTGTCTCGTCATCCCGTCGTTCCTCGCCACCCTCACTGAGGAAGCGCATCTTCTCGACGAGCCGATAGCGGATGCTCGGGTCGCTGCGGTCGAGCGCCCGCGCCAGCGCCTCGCGGTAGAGGATCTCCTGGTCCAGCTCATGCGCGACCAGCGCTGCCTCCTGGTCGGGTGAAGCCGACGTACCCGTCTGGCGCACGAGATCCGCCCGCAGCTGCTCGACGCGGGCAACGGAGAGGCTCAGCGTTGCCGGCGGCCGTTGCTGCCGCTCGAACAGGAACAACAACACGCCGATGACGATGAAATGGAAGGCTGGTCGCCGCGCCAACGACACGCGCACCTCACGGCGTGGACAAGAAGGTCAGGCCACGCTTGGGGGTCTTATAGGTCCACAGGCGCGCGTGCGACGTCTGATACATTCCGAGCGTCAGCTTGAGCTCCACCATGTGATTGAGGCGATCGGCGTTGGGCAAGGCCATCGGTATGGTCGTCAACGCCAGCGCCCCGGTCTTCGTCGAAAATGACAAGCTGGCGATGCCGCCGAGAGCGCCGGTCTTGTCTTTGTACACGAAGAGTCCCCGTGGGGTCCTGGGCGGCTTCATGGTCCCCGCCGGAACCGTCACGTCGAAGATCGTGTCGTCATCCTGCAACGTGACGACGAGATCCTGAGTGTTCGGGTCCACCGTCGCCGGCACACTGTGATTCCGGGTTGTGATTTTGAGCACATCGGTTCCCGGGGTGGCACCGTACAGGACTTTGCCGTGCAGCGTGCCGATCGCTTCCGGCCGGTACCAGATCGGCGATGTCCAGGCACGCTCCTGGATGGTCTTCGGATACGCCATGCACGTTCCGGAGTTTGTGCAATCGCTGTCGCTGTTACACGGAGCGCCCGAGTTGTTGCCGGCGTTGGTGCCCGACTGGCAGACCTTGCCGCAGCAAACTTCGAAGCCGGCGGGAGGCGTGGTGCTGCAGTCGATGTGGTTGGCGTTACACAGCTGCGTGCTCCAGCGGCACGTCGGGTTTTCGAGGACGCGCGCATAGTAGAAGGCGCGCTGGCTCGCCTTGAAGTGCGGATCCTTCCACACGGTGCACAGCGAGTCGAAACCGGTGCCCTGCGGTGTGCACGTCGTGAGGTTGACGCTGGCGCCGTTGCTTGGATTGCCGGCGATGTCGAAGACCTCTTCCTGTGGCGTGCCCGTATCGTCGATCCAACCCTTGACCATCTGAATGCGTTGCAGCTGCGTGCTCGGCGCGCCGAGGCCGCCAGGATCCTTGGTGGCCAGCACCGCGAATTTCGGGCTGCGCGCGCCATTCAGCGCACCGATCTCAGATCCCATCGGGGCGCCCTTGGAATATCCCGTGGTGACCAGGTCGTTCTTGGGATTGCAGAGCGTGGCCGGGAACTGGCCGGCGAACAGCCGGACGATGGGTCGGGTCCCGCTGGTGGCGTAGACTTCGCGCCGCCGCATGGCCGCGAACAGCGCATCCCGTGAATTCTCTTCCGCCCACACCACCGCGAGTCCGCCCGGGTTGTTCTCGATGTTCTGGTTCCACGACAGGCGGGTGACATCGCTCCCGTCTTGCGTGCCGACATGTCCCTGCCAATTGTCCTCGTCCACCTGGCTCGGAGTTGCATTGTGGCTGTCCGTGCCGCCGACGAAGCCCATCTGGTACGGGTTCACACCGAGTAGCTCCTCCTGCCGCAGTCCCTCTTTGAGGCCGTTCCGCACGAAGCTCAGGCTCGGGAAGACCTGACTCGGGATGGTTTGCGAGAAGAGCAGTGTTCGGTTCACTTTCTCGAAGCCGCAGAGCTCATCAGTGGTATCGACGCCCGGGCGGCACTCCGAATCGCCCTTGTGCTGGAAGATCTCGACGAGCGGCTCGAAGGCCTTCTGCGTGGCCGCATCACCCGCCGTGTACGGAACGGGGCTGCCGGTCGCGCCGTGGCCGGCGACGTTGGTTTTGGCTTCGAACATGAGACCACCGCTGACGTTCGAGTTGTGCGGGATGGCGAGGACATCGCACGCGGTGCCGTCGGTATTCGAAACCACATTGGTGCCATCGAGGCACTGACTCTGCAGGGCCGCCCACAGCCCCTCGGAGGTCGACTGGTTGATATAGCTGATCGGCAGCACCGGGACTTTCGCATTGCGGAAGATGACGTTGCGGTGGAGGTTGTTCCCGAGTCCGGTGACCGCCGGCGTGCCGGTCCATTCGTAGCCCACGAAGGTCGTGAAGGCGCAGGTCGCGGTGCGGTCGTAGAACTCCTCGGCGGCATCCTGTTCCGCCTGCCAGATGACCGAGCTTTGTGCGCGACAGTACGTATCGTCGCTGTTTCCCGTGATATCCGTGCCATTGGCGCACATGGGCAATGTTTTCCCCGGATACGAGAGGACCGACGGCAGCAGGATGTTCAGGAATGTATTGGGGACGTAGCCCGGCAAAAATTTTCCGATATCGCTGCGCAGCGACGTGCATTCAGTGGAGTTGTATCCCGGGATCGTTGGCGGCACGCCCGGGGTTGACGGCGGCATACTGGGATTGTTGACCAGCGGGACATTCGGGTTGTCGGTAAGATCGAGGCAGATGTTCTCGGTTCCAAAGCCCTCGGAGTGATCCGTCACCGCCGCGAAGTCGAGCGGCCGGCGCAGCTGCACGCTGCGGGTGGCAGCGCCGTTCATGTCGTACGGCGCGATGCCAATCGGCAAGCCGGTCGCGAAGCGATAGGCATCACGGGGCTCGTTGCGATCATCCAGGATGACCGCGTCGACCGAGTACCCGGTGTGCACATGCGTCTCACCGAAGAACGGCTGGCGCAGCGGATTGAAATTGCCGCACGCGGCACGCGTTTCGGTGCGCTGCCACGGCGGCGGCGCGACTTGCGCAGCGCCGCGTCCACTGGTCAGTGCCACGAACGCCGCACCGACGACTCCCGCAATGAAGCAGTCGGCCTTGAATCGATGTCGTCTCATGGCTTCTCCCCCTTCGTGGCCTTTGCCGCATGAGGTCTGTTCGCCCCTGCCCTGCCAAAGCGTTTGCTAAGAAGCGGCGCCATCGTGGCGCGCGCACACGCAAACCGAGGGTTGATCTTTGACACGCTTCGATGGCGTATCGCAAGGACAATATGCGCGTTGGCGTAAGGCGGCTGCCGACGACGCGCGCGCGCCACACTTACGAATCGCCCGGCATGAACTCTCTTCGGCCGCGCCGCGGACCCGCCGGAGGTACGTCACTGATCAGTAAAGAACATCCGGTTGCACGTTATCCTTCAAGTCCTCATCCCCCGACGTCGCCCTTGCGCAGGCGTTGCGCGATGACGATCTGCTGGACTTCGCTCGAGCCGTCGTAGACGCGGGCGACGCGGACGTCGCGCCAGAGGCGGTCGATCATGTACTCGCCGCGGATATAGCCGTTGCCGCCGAAGATCTGCATGGCGTCGTCCACCGTCTGCCAGGCGTTCTCCGCAGCGACCAGCTTGGCCGTCGACGACTCGCGAATCGCCGCCTGTCCCTGGTCGAGGAGCCAGGCGCTGCGGTAGACGAGCAAGCGCGCGGCGTCGGTGCGCGCACTCATTTGCGCCAGCTTGAAGGCGATGGATTGGTGGTCGGCCAGCGGCTTGCCGAAGGTCTGGCGTTCCTCCGCGTACTGCAGCGCCAGCTCCAGCGCTTTCTGCCCGGCGCCGACGCAACGCGCGGCCAGTGTCGTCCGGCCCTCCGCCAGCGTGCGCTTGGCATAGTCGAACCCCTTGCCTTCCTCGCCCACCAAAGCGCCCGCCGGAATCTTGCAATCCTCGAGGACAATCTCGGAAATCCGCGACCCTTGATGTCCGGTTGTATCGAACACCGCACCAATGCTGAGGCCCGGCGACTCGCGATCGACGATGAACGCCGTGATGCCTTTGTCGGTGCGCGCGAACAGGAAGTACTGGTGCGCCAGCGGCGCGTTGGTGATGAACATCTTGCGCCCGTTGAGGACGTAGTGATCGCCGCGCCGCTCGGCCCGGGTTTGCAGTGCACCGGCGTCGGAACCGGCACCCGGCTCGGTGAGCGCGAACGAGCCCAGCCATTCGCCCTGCGCCATTTTCGGCAGGTAGTGATCCTTCTGCGCCTTCGATCCGAAGCGCACGATACCGACGCAGCCGATCCCGGTGTGCACACTGATGAAGCTCGCCAAGCCCCACGGCCCGCGCCCGATCTGCTCGTGCACCAGCGTCTTCTGCGAGACCGACAGCGCCAGCCCGCCGTACTCGGCGGGGATGCTCAAGCCGAAGAGTCCGAGCTCGCGTGCACCGTCGAGCAATGCGGCGGGCAGCTCGTCCGTGCGATCGATCTCCTTCCAGCAAGTGTTGGCTTGCTCTTCAACGAACTGACGCACCGACTGCTGCAACAAGGTGTCGTCGGCGGAAAGACTGAAATCCATTCGAACCTCCAATGCTAGGCGGTTGAGCGGCTAGGCGGTTAGCAACTACCCCGAACCGCTTAACCGCCAGCCGCCTAACCGCCTATTCTTCCGGTGTCAGCTTCAGCAAAACGGTCTTGCCGGACTCGTTGCGGGCGCGGCTCGGGCGGAAGAACCCGAGCCAGGCGATCCAGTATTTCTTGGAGTAGATTTCACCCAAGCGGTCGGCGAGGGCGCCGTCCTTGATGATCTCCACTTTCGTCTTGATGAACGGCCCATCCTTGCCTTGCACCGAGACGAACAGCGGGCTGCCGCGCCTCACGCGCTTGACTTTGTGGCTGCCGGGGCTGGTCGTGAACCAGATGGCATCGTCCATCACCGCAAACCACACGGGCACCACCGCGCTGCGCGTGCCGTCCTTGCGCTGCGTGGCGATGTAGATCTCCTTGGCGGTCGCGAGACGCGCCGCGAAGTCCGGTGGAAAACCAGCCACCGCGCCCTCAGCCATGACCGCCCTCGCCGTCAGGATAACCGTGATCCACGCCAGCATGTCGAGCCAGCGTGGAAAGTATGCTCCGGCTCTCACGTCGCGCCTCCTCTTGCAATGTCAGTCTCATAGGGGCGCGACTATACGCGAAAGCGGAAGTGCAGGACAGCCGGCGGAGCACGCCGTGCCGAGGGCCTGCGATTCGAGTTGCTCGCCGCCCGGGGGCTCGAAGCCCCCGGCGCAGACAGCCAAGCCGGCTGAAGCCGGCTCCCCGCCCCTTCCGCCATCAATGATCCTGGCGGATCATCGCTCAAAGCCGCCACTCACCTTCAACCGCCAACCCTTCACACGCGCCCTCGCGAATCAAAGCAAAGACGCCGACCGCAGGTCACCATTTGGCGCCGGTGGTGATGCGCATCGGGTGCTTCAGGTCGCGTCGCCGGCGCAGCAGCACATACAGTGCACCGACGCCGCCGTCGTAGGCGCGCGCACTGCTGAACGCCAGGATCACCCGGCTCCAGTGCCCGCGCGCCAGCCAGGTCGTGAGGCGCGTCTTGAGCACCGGAATCTGATCCTTCGAATTACGGCCGCGGCCATGCACGATCAGCACGCAACGCTTACCGGCTTGGAGTGCGCGGGTGAGGAAGTCGTCGACGGCCGGCCGCGCCTCATCGGCGGTGAGGCCGTGCAGGTCGAGGTACGCTTGATAGGCGAACTCCCCCTTGCGCAACCGGCGCAAGAGACGGGGATCGAGACCGACGATCGCACCCTCGATATGCTCGTCGCTATCACTGATATCGAACGGCGCCGTCCCGCCAACGAGGTCGCAGAGCTCGGCAAGCGCCTCAGCGTCCGGATGCGTTACCGCTCGCGCCGGAGAGGCCGGCACCGGTTGCGCCACCCGCTCACGCGCACGCGGATCGAGCGGTCGCACATCGGCCATCGCGTGCTGGAAGAGCATCGCACCGTCGGGCGGTGCCGGCGGCTTGGCCACCGGCGTGACGGGCTTCACACCCTTCTCCGGGCGCTGGCGCGGAACCTTTTCGAGCTTCCGAAAGGGCTGGTGAACCAACGGAGATTCGGACTGCGGCGCAACGACCGGACGATGGCGACGGTGCCCCATACCACGGCTTCCCCACTTGCATACCCTCTAGCGGAAGGAAGTGACGAGTGACAAGTGACGAGTGACGAGCAAGAGCGTCCCTACATCATGCGACGAGCGGATCACTCAATCCTCGCTCGTCACTCGTCACTCATCACTTGTCACTTCTTCCGTCACTTCTTCCGTCACTTCCTCGGCATTCCCAGCACGCGCTCGGCGATGATGTTGCGTTGGATCTCGGAGGTGCCCGCGAAGATCGTGCCGGCGCGGTAGTAGAGATACGACCGCGGCCAGCGGCCGTGGGCCACCGCGTGTGGATCGCCTTGCATCAGCGGCCCGCGGACACCGAGTACCTGCATGGCGGCGTCGTGCAGCCGTTGGCTCATCTCGCTCCAAAACAGTTTCACCAGCGAGCTTTCCGGTCCCGGTTTGCCGTGCCGCAGCAGCTGCGTGAGGGTGCGCCAGTTGTGCAACTTGAGCAGCTCGACCTCGACGCACACCTGGGCGAGCTGCTGGCGGATCAGCGGATCGGCCGCGGCGGGCGCGCCGTTGACGCGCTGACGGCGCGCCAGCGCAATCAATTCGTCGAGCAAGATGCGATGCACCACGAGCTGCCGAGCCGAGGTGCCACGCTCATGCGCCAGCGTCGTTTGCGCGATCTCCCAGCCGCGGTTCAATTCGCCGACGAGGTTCTCCGCAGGGACCCGCACGTTCTCCAGGAACACCTCGTTGAATTCCTCGCTGCCGGTCATTTGCTTGAGCGGCCGGATGGCGATGCCGGGACTGTGCATGTCGAGAATGAAAAAGCTGATGCCCTTCGCCTTCGGTGCGGTCGCGTCGGTGCGTGCCAGCAAGATGCCCCAATGCGCGAACTGCGCGTAGCTGGTCCACACCTTCTGTCCGTTGACGACGAAATCGTCGCCGTCACGTTCCGCCTTGCACCGCAGCGCCGTAAGATCGGACCCGGCGTTGGGCTCGGAGAACAGCTGGCACCAGATCTCTTCAGCCTTGAGCAGCTTGGCGAGGTAGCGATCCTTCTGCGCCGCAGTGCCGTGGTGGATCAACGTGGGACCGACCAGGTTCACCCCGATACGATTGATGATCTCCGGCGCCCGCGAGCGCGCCATTTCCTCTTGGAAGATGTAGTTCTCGACGATACTCGCACCGCGTCCGCCGTAGGCTTGCGGCCAGTGCACACCGACCCAGCGGCTGCCGGCAAGCTGGCGCTGCCAGGCGACCAGCCAGGCGACTTCGTCGGCGAGCGTCTGCGGCTCCGGCAGCTCGCGCGGCAGGTTGATGGCAAGCCAGGCGCGCAGCTCGGCGCGGAAGGCTTCTTCGGCGGGGGAGAACGAGAGGTCCATCAGATCGCACCTGCGGCGCGCAGCGCGCCGATTTCATCGTGGGAACACCCGAGCAGCGTCTGCAATACCTGCTGCGTGTCGGCGCCGAGCCGCGATGCCGGCGCGTAGCGCGGCTGCACGTCGTCGATCTTGAGCGGGCAGCCGGTCTGGCGCAAGCGACCGAACTCGGGATGGTCGACGTTGACCACCATGTCGCGCGCCAGCACCTGCTCGTCTTCCAGCGCTTCCGCCACGGTGTACACCGGCGCGATGGGGACATGGCCGCGCAGAAGGGCGAGCCACTCATCGGTAGGTTTCGTCCGCATGACGTCGCTGAGCTGGACGATCAGCTCGCTGCGATGTGCCAGGCGGTCGGCAAACGTCTGGTAGCGCAGATCGTCGAGCAGATGTGCGAGCCCCATACGCTCGGCAAGACGCGGCCAGAACTTTTCCTTCATGCACATGATGACCACGTAGCCGTCGCGGGTGGCGAAGGTCTGCGACGGCACCAGCGTCTGATGCGCCCCGTCGGGCAGCCGGTCGAGGCGGTGATTGTGATTGAGGCTCCACACGGCGAGGTAGTTGAGCATCGAGACAGCCGTATCGAGCAGACTCACGTCGACGTCGCAGCCGAGGCCGGTCTCACGCGCGCGCAGCAAGCCGATCAGCAGACCGACCACCGAGTTCAAGCCGGCGGAGAAGTCGACCACCGAGACGCCGCAGCGTGTCGGCGGTCCGCCAGGTTCACCGCTGAGGCTCATGAACCCCGCGAGGGCTTGCACCAGGAAGTCGTACCCCGGATCGGCGACGCGCGGGCCGGTCTTGCCAAAGCCGGAGAGCGCGCAGCAAACAATGCGCGGATTGACGTGCCGCAGACTGGGATAGTCCAACCCGAGCTTTGCCGGCAGATCGCCGCGCGGGTTGGTGTACACGGCATCGGCAACCTGCACCAGCCGATGAAACAGGTGCTTCCCTTCCGCGGTGCGCAGGTTGAGCGTCAGCGACTTGGCGTTGCGGTTCATCGACTGGAAGTACGGGCTGTCGCCGTCGCCAGCATACGGCGGCACGCGCCGCGCTTCGTCGCCGCCGGTGGTGGGATCTTCGATCTTGATAATCTCGGCACCGAGATCACCGAGCAGCATCATGGCGTACGGCCCGGCACCCAACTGCGTGAAGGCGAGAATACGAACGCCACTGAGCGGCAGTGCGGTCATGGCGAGTGGTGTACTAGAACGAATGAATGGTTCAAGGGCTTGAGAGGGGCTTGGGGGCTTGACCGGTCAGTCACGCCACTTCGTCGGTCGCTCCGCCAGATTGCCGAAGCCGAGCTGTTGGCACAGGCGCTGGAACTCGCTCCGTCGCACGCCGCGCCATTCGAGATCGGCGAGTGATTCGAGCAACGGCGCGTCCGTACGCAACGTCGCCAGACGCTTGTACAGCAGCGCGTCGGCCCGACGCGCGCTGAGTGTCGTGGCGAGGCGATCGGCGCCGCGCAGGGTCGCCGGCCAGCGCATGTTGTCGCGCGGGATGTTCTCGATCGTACCGTACTCGCGCAACACCGTCGCGGCGGTTTTCATCCCGAATCCCGGAATGCCAGGAATGCCGTCCGCCGCGTCGCCGACGAGCGCGAGCAGATCGGGAATCGATGCCGGCGGCACGCCGAATTTCTCCCGCACCGCCGCGTCGTCGTAGGTCTTGCCACGGCGCCGATCGTGGGTGACGACGTGTGTACCGCGCACGCATTGGCAGAGGTCTTTGTCGGGCGACAGGATCACCACCTGCTCGGCGTGGTCCGCCCAACGCGCCGCCGCCGTCGCCAACGCGTCGTCGGCTTCGAGCTCCACCATCGGCCACACGACGACACCGATGGCACGCAGCGCATCCTCGGCGATGGGAAACTGCGCCATCAATTCGGGCGGTACGCCTTCGCCGGTCTTGTAGCCGGCGAACAGCTGATTGCGAAACGACTCGACGACATGATCGGTTGCGGCACCGACGTGCGTCACCCCAGGCTCGCGCAACAACGACAGTGTCGAGCCGATCAAGCCGCGGATCGCACCGACTTCACGGCCGCCCGGACCGCTTTCGCTCGGCATGGCGAAGAAGGCGCGGAACAGCTCGTAGGTGGCGTCGAGGAGATGGAGCTTCATATTGGACGCAACGCAGCGGTCAACCGCGACAGATCTGGAGCACTTTCGATCGTTGCAACCGCAGCAATCGCCGCCTCGACCTGTTGCTGCGGAAGCACCCGGGCCGCGTTGCGGCGGAACTTCTCCCGCACCTCATCTCCGCTGAGTGGACGCTCGGCGCTGCCGCGGTTGACGGGCTCGTGGTGCTCGAGGACGCGGCCGTCCCGGAGCTTGATCCGCAGGCGGCCGCCGAAGCGGCGTGGGAAGTCGCTGTCGGGATCGTTGCGATAGACAACGCGTTGCGCCAACGCCAGCACCTGCGGATCGCGAATCGCCGCGTCGGTGAAATCGTCGACGTCGACGTGGCCGCGCACCAGCATCGACGCAACGGCGTACGGCAGACTGAACTTGGCGTCATAGTCGTTTTGCGGCGCACGTTTCGTAGCAATGGGTTCGCAGACGACAGGCACCTCACGCGGCGAAATGAAGCATTCAATCTCGTCAATGGTCTCCGGCGCAAGCATAGATGCCGCCCGCAGGGCCAGGGCAGCGGCGGCGTCGATGAACGCGTGATTGAAGTGACAGCACGGGTACGGCTTGAGCGCGATGCTCAACAGCTCCCAGCGACTGCCGAGATCGTCGGTGAGCGCCGCAAGGTCCCAACCCGCATCGCCGAGATGGCTGCGGTACAAGCCGAAGCGCCCGTCCAACGTGCCGCGCGGGCCGCTGAACCCCGCGGCAGCGAGGCGGGCGGCGACCAGGCCGCTGTGCGCCGCCCAGCCGGCGTGGATGCGCTTGGCCCACGTGCCGTCGGTGAGAAACTCGAGCGAGCCGGACGCCTGGCTGCCGGCCAGCCCGAGGGCATCGGCGATCTGCATAGCAGATAAGCCCGCAACTCGTCCTGCCACCAACGCGCTGGCGAAGGCGCCGCAGATTCCAGTGGGGTGGAAGCCGCGGTCGTGAAAGCCGCCGCGAGCAACCAGGCCGACACGGATGTTGGCCTCCAAGCCGGCGGCGAGTGCCGCGAGGAATGTATCGCCGTCGGCACGGTACTCCTCGCACGCCGCCAACGCCGCCGGCATCACGCTGGCGCTGACGTGGACCACCGACTCGGTGTGGGTGTCGTCGTAGTCGAGCCCGTGCGCCAGGGTCCCGTTGACCAGCGCCGCCCAGGCGGCAGGCAATCGATCCTTGAAACCGATCACCGTGCAGGTTGGAGACCCACCAAGGCCCACACCCACACCGCGCGCTCTGCCACCGAACTCCATGCTCGCGCCGGCGAGTGCCACGCCGAGTACATCGAGCAGGTGCAGCTTGACCTTCGCCACCACCGCAGCAGGCAGACTGTCGAAGCGCACCTCCACGGCAAATGCCGCGAGCGTCTCACTGGCGGAAGGCATAGTGCAACAGGTCCTTGACGAGCTGCGCGTTCCCCTACTATGCATCGTTGGCGTGAATCAAGGTCGCTCGATTCCCAAGAGGTGAGTAGGAGATGGATCAAGAACGCCGCGAGTTTCGTAACGTCATCCGCGCCGGCGCGGTCGAGCAAGCACTTCCCGTCGACGAATATCTGGCCGAGCTTGATGCCTTCATCGACGAGCACAATCCCTATCGGATCAACAAGGTCGTCGCCGCCATCGGCGCCGGCACAGCATCCCAGGACGTGGTCAAGCGTTACGCCAAGGAGCTCTACTATCTCGGCGTGTGGATGACACCGGAGTTCGCCTTGCTGATTGCCAACGCGCCCGACCGTTACGCGCTGACCATGGAGGACTCGCAGCACTATGCCCATTGGTGCCAGAACTTCGCTGACGAAGGCGGCTTCCTGCGCGATCCGAATCACGTCGCGATGAAGGTCGAGCATTGCCATCAGCTGGGCATCAGCGACGATGAGCTGCTGGCGTACGTGCCGATGCCCGAGACGATCGGCTCGGTCTACACCCTCCTCTACTACTGCCGTTGCTCATACGAGGAAGGACTGGCCGCGTTCGGGTATGCGCGCGAGCGCGTGGCCGGCATGAGCGGCTATGCGAAAACCGTCTACACCGGGCTGTCGAAATACTACGGCATCAAGGCCAAGAACTTCGAGGTCCACGCCTATGCCGAAGCCGAGCACGGCGACAAGGCGCTGGAGCTGATGCAACAGGCGATGCTCACGGCCAACATCCAACGGCGCTGCCGTCAAGCGGTTCGCCACACCATTCTCACCAACGAGTGGCGCACGCACGCCATGAATCGCTGGCTCGACACGTAGCCCGAGACTGCGACAACGACAGGGATGGGATAGAGAACATGCGGCGCAGAGGTGCACCCGCAATGGGGCTGTGGATCTGGGCGGTGGTGGGAGCGGTCAGCCTGGCTGGCGCGCGACCGGCACACGCGCAACTGACGAACACCGACAAGCAGGCACTAGCCCAGCTGGCGTTGCAGTGGGCCGTCGATGGCGGCATTCCAGACGTCAAGCTGCTGAAGGACGCGCCGAAACTGGTGGTGGTGGACCAGAATCTGCCACCGCGCACCGAGCTACACATCGCGAAGCGAACGGTGACCCTGTTGCCCCCGATCCGCGTGCAAGTGGCAGCCGACATGCACAGCGACTTTCTCTACTTCCGCTTCGGTCCGATCGCCGGCGACAAGAACCACGCAACCGTACCCATCGCACTGGTGTGGGCGGTCGGGGTGCGCAGCAAGGCACAGTACCTCAGCGGCGGCGGGACGACGCTGCAGTTCCAACAGCGCGACGGCAAGTGGACGCTGCTGCCGGTAAACGAACGCTGGTCATCGTGAGAAGAAGTGAGGAGTGAGGAGTCTCCTTACTCCTTATTCCCTCAACTCCTCACTCGCCCCCGGCGTTGGACGCGGGTGCTTTCGCGCGCTCTTCGGCTTTGGCGGGACGCGCTTCTGGTTCGAATGTTTCGTATGGTTCCCGCGCTTGGACGACGGGGTCGGCTTCTTTTTCCGTCTTTTGGGTGTGGCCGTGGGTGTCGGATGATTTTTCCGAATGGTCGGGGTCGGACGGACGATTGGCGCAACCGCTGGCGCCGGCTCGGCGGGCGTGGCTGTCGGGTCAGCCTCCACCCAGCCGAGACGGAGGTAGCGAACCTCACCCGGAAATGCGTCGACGGGGGTGCGGACGATTCCAGCGTTCAAGGTGGAGGACACCAGTTGGTTCTGGGCTTCCAGCAGGCCGACATGATACGGCGCGCCCTCGCGGAGATAGACGACGAGATCGCCCGGCCGGGCCTTGTCGACGAGGCGATAGGCGGTGCCGCTGAGCAGGTCGAGCGTCGATTCATACGGGACGTTCCATCCCGCGGATTGGAACATCTGCCACACGAAGACGCTGTTGGCGAGAAAATTCACGCCACCGTTGGACAACGAGCGGCGGATCGTGTCGATGTCGACACGGCTGACAAAGAGATGCGGCGGCGGCAGCGGCGCGAGGATGTGCCAGTTTCCCTGCTCATCGGGCTGGACCCGATAGGTCACCGACTCCGTGTGTACCTCCGGATTCAGTCCGGACGGCGTCAACTGTCCGACGACGGTATAGCGGACGTCGATCGCGAACGTATACGCGCCGGCCGCCTGCGGCGAATTCACAGTATAACCCGTGATCAGCGTGACAGTGTCCCACGCGGGCTCGTACGTCCAGCTCAGCAGGGGGGCGAGGGCCGCCCAATCGGAAATGGTGACCCGTTGCCCATTGCCGTCCGCCTGACAGAACTGGCGGATAACCCCTTGCGGTCCAAGGTCGGCCGGCACGGCTGCGTTGGGAAAGAGGAGGGCGGCAAGCGTCAGGGCGAGACCCGTAACCGCACCGCGGGTCATTGAGCGCAACCGCATAGGCGGCCCAGCCTGACACACGCCGTCGGATGACTCCAGACTGCGGACAACGACCGACAGGGTTCGAGGTTGAAGGACGCGGCGCTATTGGGCACTATCCTATCCAGCAAATCCGAATCAACGCTTCCCGCGTACACACGAATGAGTCGAATGGTCAGCGCCGCGCCAGATGCAAACGCTTTCAATCCGTGGCGACGTACCGGCCGTTCGCGTCTTGGCTGGCCCACGCTGGTGTCCGCGGCGATACACGTGGGCCTGGGATTGCTCGTGATGCATGTCGTGGTGCAGGTGCCGCGCCTGACCCCGCTGATCCGCGTCTCGTTCATCGACCCGGCGCCGCCCCCACCGGCGGGCAATGGCGGCGGGGCGTCGACCGCGGCGGTGCCGGCACCCGCGGTCGTCGCGCCGCCAGTCGAGCCTGAGCATCCGGTCGACACGACAGCCGTGAAGCCGAAACCGCTGCCGCGTGTGCACCGCCCCACCAAGCCGGCGGCGATCAAGCCGGCGCCAGTTGCGCCGGCGCCGGACGCGCCAGCGCTCGCAGCCGTCCCGTCAGGGGTGCCGGGCGAAATCAACGGCACTCCCGGGGGCGTGCCGGGTGGCCTCGCAGGCGGCATCGTTGGAGGAACCGGCCATCAACTGATCCCCGCGGATCAGGCGGCGCGGCAGCCGGTTCTGATGAAGAAAATCATGCCCGAGTATCCGCCGATGGCACGCATGCGGGGCATCGAGGGGCAGGTCATCCTCGAAGCGATCCTGTCGGCCGCTGGCAACGTCGAGCCGGACATCAAGGTGGTGCAATCCGTGCCGTTACTCGACGCCGCTGCCATCGCCGCGGTGCGCCAATGGCATTTCCGCCCGGCGCAGGATCGCGACGGCGGGCCACTGCGCGTTACCTTGCGCGTCCCTGTGCGTTTCGTGCTCCGCTAGGGCCTGCGGCCGGCATCTCATCTAGGGGCCACTCCCCGTTGGGTCGCTAGGAAGTTCCTGGTTCGACTGGTGGCTAACCCTTGCTGTGACAAGAGAAAAGGTCACGCAGAGCCCAGAGGACGTAGAGACGCCACGTTCCCTTCCCAATGCGGACCGCTTGGAGCCTATCTGCAGCCTCTTCTCTGCACCTCCGCGCCTCTGCGTGAGAAGTTCTTGTGACACTGGGGCCAATTGACTGCGCGCCCCTACCGATTCCACTGCCACTGCCTCCGCTGCGGGGCTGGCGGGCTTGTCCATCACGTGTAGCACCGATTAGCGTACCACATCATGGCAGAAGCGCAGTGTATAGTGCAGTCTAGAATACTTTGGTAGTTGACCTGTACGACATCCATGCTAAACACTGCCGCCTCGCATCCAGTGGAGGTTGGTGATGGGATTTTACGAACGGTTGAGCGCGATGGACGCGGCGTTTCTCGGCATCGAGGACGGCAACTGCCACATGCATGTCGGCGGCGTGATGATTTTTGACGCCGCGCCGCTGCGCACGCCGGAGGGTGGTATCGACATCGCGCGCATTCGCGAGGCCATCGAGGCCCGTCTCCATTTGGTGCCACGGTTCCGACAGCGCCTGGCGTACATCCCGTACGAGCGGATTCCGGTCTGGGTCGATGACGACCGCTTCCGGCTGGCGTATCACGTCCGCCACACCGCTTTGCCGCGTCCGGGAGACGAGCGCGCGCTGAAGCGCATGGTGGGCCGCATCATGTCGCAGCCCTTGGATCGTGAGCGCCCGCTGTGGGAGATGTGGGTGGCCGAGGGGCTCGACGGCGACCGCTTCGCGCTCGTCAGCAAGACGCATCATTGCATGATCGACGGCGTCTCTGGCGCCGACCTGCTGTCCGTCATCATGAGCCCGCACGCGGAGGACCAGCCCGCCGCGCCCCAGCCCTGGAGGCCCCGGGCGCGCCCCAGCGATGCCGAGCTGCTCGTCCATGAGGCCATCCGGCGTATCGCCCAGCCGATCACCGCCGTCCAGGCGGTTTCCGAAATGGTCCGCGACCCCGAGCCACAGATGCGCAAGGTCGCCGACGCCGTGGCCGGAGTGCTGGAGGCGTTTGCACCTGCCCTGAACCCGGCGTCGCCGACGCCCCTCAACGTCGAGATCGGCCCGCACCGGCGCCTCGATTGGCTGGAGATGCGGATCGTCGATGTCAAGGCGATCAAGAAAGCGTTCGGCGGCACGCTGAACGATGTGGTCCTGGCCATCGTGAGCGGCGCGGTGCGCACCTTCCTCACCAAGCGCGGGCTCGATGCGGATGCACTCGACATCCGCGCACTGGTGCCGGTCAGTGTGCGTGCGCACGACGAACGCGGTCAACTGGGGAATCGTGTGACGCAGCTGACCGCGTCACTGCCCGTCAACCTCGATGATCCTGTGCAGCGCTTACATGTGGTCCACGAGACCACCGCGACCTTGAAGGAGTCACGCCAAGCGCTCGGCGGTGAGGTGCTGATGGCGGTCGGCGAGTGGACGCTGCCGCAGCTGGTGGTACAAGCCGCACGGCTCGCGGCCCGGACCCGGCCGTACAGCCTGATCGTCACCAACGTGCCCGGACCACAGATGCCGCTCTACCTGCTCGGGGCGCTGATGCGCACCGCTTATCCGGTGGTGCCACTGTTCCAGAACCTGGCGCTGGTGGTCGGGCTGTTCAGCTACAACGGCAGCCTCTACTGGGGACTCAACGCCGACTGGGACCAAATTCCGGACTTGCGCGACTTCCGCCGCGCCATCGAGAGCGCGTTCCGCGAGCTCCTTGACGCCGCACAAGCGCACGTGGTCCGGCTCCCGACCCGCACCCGGCAGGCTCCCTCGCCGTTGCGGCCGGCGGAGCAGAAGGCGTCGTAGCGTTCGTAGCCAGCGTCAGTGAGGCGGAAAGGCCACAACCCCTTCACTCATCGAGCAGCTCGAACGGTGCCAGGACCTTGGCCGACTCCTCCGGCGGCAAGGCCAGCGCGGTACAGATCCGTTCGGCCTGCTGGCGCGTGCCCGAAAGGTCGCCGACGGCGGTCGGATTCTGGACGATGACCTTCTGGTATTGGGCTGCGGCCGCGTCGACGTTTCGCTGCAACAGGTAGACCTCGGCCAGGGTACAACCGGCATAGAGATCCTGGCCGTCGGTGGCGGTTGCGACCAGTGGAAGCACCGCGCTCGCTAAGCGAGCGGCCTCGTCCGCTTCGCCGAGGAAGAGTGACTTCGAAGCGGCGTTGATGCCGGTGTAATAGCACCTCGCGCGCCCATGACTCGGTGTGGTGCAGGCGTGAATGGCGCTGTTTGACGCCCTCAAGTCAGCGGGCTGGAAGGTCTTCCTCGACCAGTTCTTCCTCATCCCCGGCGCCAATCTCGAGGCGAGCCTCGAAGGAGTCCAATGGGTGATATGAGCGAGCGGCGGGGTGAAGTACGTCGAGACGCCATGGGTTGTCCCCCAGCCGCGGAAGGCGCCGGCGAGCAACCAAGGGAGGCCGAAGATCGCCGAGAAGACGCCCCGTATCAGCTCCGCCGCGCCCGTTCCGCTTGCGGGCTGACGGCACCGACCTGGCCATTGCCTCCCGCCGAGCCAAGCGAACGGTCGATCAGACCAGCGCGCATCATCAGCCAGAACAGCAGCACGCCGGGAAAGGCAAGCACGGTGGTAAGCAGATAGAAGTTGACGTAGCCCATCGACTCAATGAGGCTGCCGGCGGTGGTGCCCGTCGCCACCCGGCCGACGACGCTCGCGGCCGCAGAGATCAGGGCATATTGGGCTGCCGTGAAGCGCAGGTCGCAGAGGGCGGAGAAATAGGCAACGATGGTGGCGCCGCCGGCGCCGCTCGAGAAATTTTCGAAGCCGATGGCCCCTGCCATCAACGCGTTTGAATGACCGGCCGCCGCCAGCGCCGCGAAGCTCAAGTTGGAGATCGCCATCAGTACCAGACTGATCAACACCGATCGCTTCAAGCCCAGCCGCGCATAGAGCGCTCCGCCAACGAATATGCCGATGAGATACGCCCAGAAGCCGAAGCCCACATCGTAGATGGCGATCTCGTTGTTGCTGAACCCGAGGTCATTGAACAGCAACCGAAAGGTGAGATTGGCAAGGGTGTCGCCGATCTTGTGGAGCAGAATGAAGAGCAGGACAAGCATCGCGCCCTTGCGGCTGAAGAATTCAACCAGCGGCCCCTTGATCGCTTGCACCGCTTCTTCCAGTCTCGTGCCCGTCGAGGGTTCGCGGTGCCGCTGCGGCTCACCGATGATCAGGCCGGTCAGCATTGCCGGCAACGCTAGGGAAGCGCAGATGAAATAAGCGGCTGCCCACCCGGAGCGGGCGGCGACGAACAGCGCAACCGAGGCCGCCCCCGCCGATCCGATGCGCCAGCCGTATTGCGACATGCCTGCGCCCACGCCCAACTGCTGAGGCGCGAGCAATTCAATGCGATACGCATCGATAACGATATCAAACGTTGCACCCGCGATACCGACGAGGACCGCCGCTTGTGCGGTCGCCAGCAGGCTTGCCTGCGGATCGCGCAGCCCAAGATTGGCCACGGCAGCGATCACGAGGCCCCCCGCGAATAGCAACCAGGACACGCGCTGGCCCAGCCGTCCGAGCAGTGGTAAATGCACCCCGTCGACGAGCCAGGCCCAGAGCGATTTGAGGCTGTAGACGAGAAACGCCAGGGTGAAGGCCGTGACGTGCTTCTTGTCGATCCCGTCCTGCGCCAGCCGCGTCGACAGCGTGGCGCCAATCATCGCATAGGGAAAGCCCGAGGAAATGCCGAGGAACAGCGCCGCCAGGGGCGCGGGCTCGGCATACGGCCGGACGCCTGCGGGCAGCCGCTCGCGCCAGCCTGCACGTGCAATGGCCGAGGCTTTGCTCACGGGCTCACACCATAGCCCGCAGCGCTGGGAAGCAGGATGGTGGTGATGATCGCTTCCCATGGGGTGGTTCGCCGATGGATGTTCCGCATGCCGGCGACATACCGTGCACTGATCCCGATCCGCTTGCGCCACAACTCCATCCGCGCTCCTCCCGCCCGCCTGCCGCTTGTACAACAAGGGCTCGAAGGCGCAAAGGTGCCGGCTAACGGAAAAACGGGCGAGGCACCCTTGCCTCTGCGCCCTTACCTCGTACTCCTGACTCCTGACTCCCTACCCTTCCGCATTGGTTGACTGCACCGCATCTGTGCTAGTGCTGCTTCTCCAAAACCACCGGAGGGAGCCAATGGCATATTACGAGCGGCTGAGCGCGATGGACGCGTCGTTCCTCGGTATCGAGGACGGGAACTATCACATGCACGTCGGTGGGGTCATGATCTTCGACGCCGCGCCGCTGCGCCGGCCGGCCGGCGGCATCGACATCGAACGCATCCGCAAGACGATTCATTCGCGCCTCCACCTGGTGCCGCGCTTCCGGCAGCGCGTGGCGTATGTTCCGTACGAGGGCATCCCGGTCTGGGTTGACGACGACCGCTTCCGTCTGGCGTATCACGTCCGTCACACCGCGCTGCCACATCCCGGAGACGAGCAGGTGCTGAAGCGACTCGTGGGACGCATCATGTCACAGCCCTTGGATCGCAAGCGGCCGCTCTGGGAGATGTGGGTGGTCGAGGGGCTCGACGGGGACCGCTTTGCCCTCGTCAGCAAGACCCATCACTGCATGATCGACGGCATCTCGGGCGCCGATCTGATGTCGGTGATCATGAGCCCTTTTCCGGAGGACGAGCCCAGCGAGCCGGAGCCGTGGCGGGCCCGACCGCAGCCGAGCGGTGTGGAGCTGCTGCTCGACGAAGTCGTCCGGCGGCTGACCCAGCCGATCACCGCCGTGCAGGCGCTGGTCGACGCGTTTCGCAATCCCGAAGGCCAGATGCAGGCACTCACCGACGCCGTGAGCGGCATCATCGAGGCCGCTGCCCCGGCGTGGACGCCGGGATCAAAGACGCCGCTCAACGTGGAGGTCGGCCCGCATCGGCGCTTCGATTGGACCGAGATGCGCGTCGCAGATTTGAAGGCGGTGAAGAACGTGCTCGGCGGTACGCTGAACGACGTGGTTCTGGCGACGGTGAGCGGCGCCTTGCGCGCGCTGTTTACACAGCGTGGGCTCAATCCGGACGAGCTCGACATCCGCGCCATGGTGCCGGTGAGCGTGCGCACGCAGGACGAGCGCGGGCACCTCGGCAATCGGGTCACCCAGCTCACCGCGCCGCTTCCGGTGCATCTGCCCGATCCGCTCGAGCGCCTGCACGCGGTGCGCGAGACGACGGCGGGCTTGAAAGAGTCGCGGCAGGCGCTCGGCGGTGAGGTGCTGACGGCGATCAGTGAGTGGACCGTGCCCAACGTGCTGGTTCAAGCGGTGCGGCTCGCCGGACGGGCGCGGCCGTACAACCTGATCGTCACCAATGTCCCTGGGCCGCAGATTCCGCTGTACATGCAGGGCGCCCTCATGCGTACGGCGTACCCGGTGGTGCCGTTGTTCCAAAACCTGGCACTGGTGGTTGGCCTCTTCAGCTACAACGGTGGCCTGTACTGGGGCGTCAATGCCGACTGGGAACAAATCCCGGACTTGCACGACTTCATCCTGGCCCTCGAGAGCGCCTTCGGTGAGCTGCAAGCAGCGGCGCAGGCGCAAGATGCGGCGCCGCCGGCGCACACGGCGCGTACCGCGTCGCGCCGCAAAGGCCGGCACACGCGGCGGGCGGCGTCATAGGAAGAGGGGCTTGAGGGCCTGAGGGCTTGAGGAGAGAGCCGTGCCGGTTGGCGATTTGATTCGCACGAATGCCGTCGATCCTGCGCGCGCGACGCGGGCGTTTCTGCTGTTCAACGAGACGCGCATCACGTTTGCCGAGTACTACGCCGAGTCGATCCGCTGGGCCAACCTGTTGCTGCATCTGCGTCACTCATGCCCCCAAGCCCTGACGCCCCCAGGCCTTCCTGCCCCTTTCCACGTCGGCGTCTTGCTCGACAACACGCCCGACTACTTTTATGCGCTCGGCGGCGCGGCACTCGCCGGCGCCACGGTCGTTGGCATCAACAATACCAAGCGCGGCGCCTTCCTTGCCCGCGATATCGCCTACACCGACTGCCAGATCCTGGTGACCGAAGGAAAGTATCTGCCGATCCTCAATCCGGTGCGCGACGCAACCGGCGTGGCCCCCGAACGCATTCTCATCACGCAACGCTGGGACGATGCGGGCACCGCAGGGCCGCCAACGCCTGACGCCTCAGATCAGGGCTATCGCGATCTCGATGCCGCCGTGGCGCAGTTCGGGAATGGTGCGGATCCATTTGCGGCGGTCGCCGACGCTGCCCCGTACATCCTCGTGTTTACCTCCGGGACGGTGACCGCGCCCAAGGCGGTGCAGTGCAGCCACGGACGCATGCTGGAAACCGGCAAGAACATCGGCGCCAATGTGTATGCACTCACGCCCACCGATGTCGGCTACATCGCCATGCCGCTGTTTCATGCGAATGCGCTGATGTGTGGGTTTCTGCCCGCCATCACCTACGGCGTCGGGCTGGGCCTGATTCGCAAGTTCTCCAAGCGCCGTTGGCTCAGCGATGTCCGGCGTTACGGCGCAACCTTCTTCAACTACACCGGCAAGCCGTTGGCGTACATCCTGTCGACGCCACGCCTGCCGGATGATCACGTCAATCCGTTACGCATCTGCTACGGCAACGAGGGCTCGCACACCGTGGTCGCTGAGTTCGAAGCGCGCTTCGGCTGCCGGGTGATCGACGTCTTCGGCTCCACAGAAGGCGGAGTTGGCGTAACCCGGCAATCCGGCGACCCGCCGGGCTGCATCGGCTTTCCGGCACCGGGGATCATCGTCGTCGATGCGCATGGCGCGGAGCGGCCGCCGGCGCACTTCGACGAAAGCGGCCGCCTGCTCGATGCCGGCGCGTGCGTCGGTGAGATCGTCAACACCCAGGGGCTCGGCTGGTTCGAGGGCTACTACAAGAACCCCGAAGCAATGCAGCAGCGCACGCATGACGGGTGGTACTGGACCGGCGATCTTGGGTACAAGGACGCGCGCGGGTATCTCTATTTCGCCGGGCGCGATATCGAATGGCTGCGGGTCGACGGCGAGAACTTCGTCGCCCGACCAATCGAAGAGATCCTCCATCGCCACCCCGATGTCATTCTCGCAGCCGTGTACGGCGTCCCGGATCCCGATGGTGGGGATCGCGTCATGGCGGCACTCATCCTGCGGGAAGGTGCCGTGTTTGATCCGGCCGCGCTCGCCGCGTTTCTCCGCGCCCAGCCCGACCTCTCCCCCAAGTGGATCCCGAGCTACGTGCGCATCAGCCGCGAGCTGCCGCAGACGGCGACCGCAAAGATTCTCAAGAACGAGTTGCGCCGGCAAAAGTTCCGTTCCGACCTGTGCAGCGATCCCGTGTACTGGCGGTCGCGAAGCGACGAGGAGTTTCAGCGCTTTACGGCAGAAGACCATCAGCGGCTGCGCGAACGCTTCGCCGCGGTGGGGCGGCAGGCGCTGTTGGAGATCTGAAAGACGGGCGTGAGGGCTTGGGGGAGGCTTGGTCCCTTCAGGCCACACGCCCTCAAGCCCTCACTTGCCCTTGTGTCCCAACGAGACGCCCAGCTGGCCGGTCGTACTCGTGACGACCTCCGGCGGCTGGCCGACAAGGCAGGCGGCACTCACGTCGACGCAGGACGAGCGCGTCGTTTGCGTGGTCGTGACCCCCACTGCACCGGTCACTCCACTCGTGCTGACCGTGGCGGCACGATCCGCCGCCGGCACGTTGGTCCCTGACGCCAGCGCCCGCCCGGCGATCAAACCTTCCGCGCGCCCGCCGCCGATGAAGTCGAGACCCTCGAGCCGCTGGCGGAACATCGTTTCTTCGACGCGACGTGGCGCGCTTGGCGGTGCCCCATGGGGGATCGTCGAGACCTCATTCGCGGTGAGCAGAATTCCAGGACCGGTGGGATCGATCATGCTGTGCACCTCGACGTGGCCGCTGATGCCGACGACTTCGGTGACGTCGAGCTCGGGATTGTAGGCCATCGAGAACTCGGTACCACGCACACCGGCGACCGCGGTGACGGTTTTGATCTCGTAGGTATTGCCGCTGCGATGATAGTAGTCGCTCACCACGGCGCTGACCTTGCCCTGCAGCAGCTCCATGAACGACTTGGCCTTGCCCGTTGCCGGGTTGAACACCTGCTCGTTCACGGTGATGAAGGAGCTCTCGCTGACGGCAAGGACGCTGTCGTCCTGGAAGACGATGCGCATCCGTCCCGGTGTGCCGGTGCGTAGCTGGTCGCCCTTGTGGATTGCCGAGCCGATAGCCGCGGCGCTCCAAGCTCCGCTCGTGCCGATTTCAGCAGTGCCTTCGACGGCCGCAACCGTGCCGACCTCTTGTGCCGATGCCGCACCGACGAACAGCAGGACTGCTGCGGCCAACAGGCTCGAACCTGTGCTTCTGCGAACGCGAAAGTCCGTCATCAAAACCTCACTTCCATCGCCACCGAGGCGATACTGCGATCGTAATCGAAAATAGATTTATTCGAGTTGTTGTAGTCTCCCAGGTACGCCAGGATCACATTGACGTGGTTCATGAGTGGTCGGCTCAAGGCGATGGTTGCCAGGTACTCGTCATCCTTCCGCCCCTCACTGGCGACGAGCTGGTACCGCTCGTGTCGATACGCAAACGTGGCGCTCGCGGTGATCGACTGCGGCAGCAGCCAGCCGCCCCCGATGTTCACTTCATTGCCGTCATAGCCGTAGCTGTTGGGTCCGAACGGCTGATCGGGCCCGGGGGGAAGATCGGGGTTCGTGAAAGGCACCACGAGGCTATTGTCGATCACCGGATCATCTCGATCAAACTGGTATCCTACAGAAAAATAGCGATCTGGCGAGTTCAAATAGAAGACCTGCCGAATGCCCACCGCATAGTCGAAGGAGTCGAGCACGAAGTACGCGGCGTTCTTGAAGTCGCGCCGGCGGATGCGCGAGTAGAACTCGAAGCGTCCCAAGTCGTCTTCCGGAACGGTGAGCCACGGCAGCACCGTGGCCTCTTGCAGGAAGCTGTTGTTCTCGAGGATGTAATAGTCGTAGCGGCCGAGCAGTCCGAAGTGCACCGGGGCGGTGTTGTATGTGAGCTCGACACTCGGGCCGTGGTCCTGCAAATTGAACCCCACCAAGCTGAAGTGCACGCTTTGGAAAAAGTCATAGCCGAGCGACAGCGTGATATTGTCGTTCTGCCACGGCACGTAGGCGCCGCCGAAACTGATCGTCGTCGCGCCATCACTCTGGGCGGTGCTGATTCCCGGTATGGTGCTCGTGATCGTGCCGTTGAGCAGCGGCACGTTGCTGTCGTACTGGAACCCGAGCGAGGCATAGGCTGAGTATTGCCAGCGCGCCTGCAAGACTTGGATCTTTTCCATGAAGCTCTTGGCTTCACGGCCCATGTCGGTGTCGGGACTGGCCTGTGCCACGTAGGTGAAATGCTCGCTCGACGCCGACAACTTTCCCTCTTGATACGCGACGATGCCGAGATAGTAGCGCGCCGCCAGCGCTTGTTTCGGATCGCGGGCCGCGGCGCGCTCAAAATTCGCCTGCGCCGGTGCCAGCTCTCCGAGGCGCAACTGGGCGATGCCGAGGAACAGGGAGGCTTGCCCGTCGAGATCCGGCGTCCGTTGCGCCTGTTCGAGCCACGGTATCGCCTCGCGATATTTTGTCGTTTGCACCAGCGCCACGCCGAGATCGAGCGCCGCCTGCTCGAGATCCGGCTTGGCAGCGAGCACGACGTGCAGGTCGTCAATCGCCCCCGCGACGTCATTGAGGCGGCCGCGCGTCACGGCACGGTAGTAGCGGGCGTACACGTCGGCGGGATCGGCAGCCACCGCTTGATTGAAGAGATCCAGCGCCTTTTCGAAGCGGTCGGCATGGAAATCCACCAGGCCGCGCGAGTACAACAGCTTCGATTGCTCCGAGGCAACGGCGATCGCCGCCGTCACGACGCAGACGGCGACGCATCCCAAAGCCAGCAGTCGTCTCATTGGATCACGCTCAACGCGATGCCGGCGGGAGTGAATCCCACGCCGAAGATCGAGACCGTCACGCGGTTGGAGGCCACGTCGATCACCGTCACACTGTTGGAGAAAGAGTTGGTCACGTACGCCAAATCTCCTGCGGGTGTGATCGCGATACCGAGCGGCAACCCGCCCACCGGTATGCTCATGGTCTCGCGGTTCACGGCAAGATCGATCACCGAGATCGTGTTGCTCGTCGCATTGGTCACATAGGCCGCCGCCCCATTGGGCGTGATGGCAATGCCTTGCGGCCGCTTGTCGACCGGAATCGTCGCCACCACTTGCTTGGTCGCCACGGAAATCGCCGAGACGGTGTCGGACAATGAATTGGTGACGTAGGCAAACGCGCCATTCGGCGTCGTCGCCACCTGTTGCGGCCGTAGTCCGACCGGAACGCTGGTGATGACCTGCCGCGACGCGGTGTCGATCACCGACACGTCGTTGGAGAATTGGTTGGTCACGAAGGCCAATGCGCCGTTGGGGGTAAAGGCAACCCCCGCCGGTTGGACGCCCACCGGAATCGAGTCGACGATGACTTGCTGGCGCGTGTCGATCAGGGAGACGCTATTCGACAACTGGTTCGTCACGTAGACGAAGCTGCCGTCGGGCGTGAAGGCGATGCCGCTCGGGCCGATCTCCGCCGGGATCGTCTTGATCACCGTGTTCGTGCGTGTCTCGATGACGGACACGGTGTTGGAGAACTGGTTGGTCACGTACACCGTGGCGCTGTTCGGGGCGATGGCGACGCCAAGCGGTTGATCGCCGACGCGTACGGTGGCGATCACCATGCGCTCGCGATCGTCGATGACCGACACCGTCTGCTCGTAGTAGTTGGTGACATAGGCCAGCGTGCGCGGCAGCGGCGTCTCCGTAGGTGTCGGTGTGGGAGTCCGTGTCGCGGTTGGTGTCGGCGTGGCGGTGGCCGTCGCCGTTGGCGTCCGGGTTGGCGTAAAGGTCGGCGTCGGGGTTGGCGTCGGGGTGAACGTCGGCGTTGGGGTGAACGTTGCGGTCGGGGTGAACGTTTGGGTTGGACTGCCGGTTGGTGTCGAGGTTGGGGTTCGGGTCGGGGTTGACGTCGGCGTAAACGTCGGCGTCGGGGTTGGCGTTCGGGTCGGGGTGCGGGTTGGCGTTGCGGTCGGCGTGGGGGTGAACGTCGGCGTCGCGGTCGGCGTGGGGGTCGAGGTCGGCGTCGGCGTCGGCGTGAAGGTTGGGGTCGGTGTCGGGGTGAAGGTCGGCGTCGGGGTCGACGTTGGAGTCGGCGTTGAGGTCGGCGTCGGCGTTGAGGTCGGCGTCGGCGTCGAGGTCGGCGTCGGGGTGAAGGTCGGCGTGGGGGTCGCGGTCGAGGTTGGCGTGTTCGTGGGTGTCGAGGTCGGCGTCGGCGTGAAGGTCGGCGTCGGCGTGTTCGTCGCGGTCGGCGTCGGCGTGAAGGTCGGGGTCGGCGTGCTCGTGGGGGTTGGCGTCGCAGCGATCACGGTGAAGTCGTAGGCGAAGTCGACCTGCTGTGGGACGGTTGACGTGTCGCGCGCGTGGATGCGCACGTGTGTCGCACCCACCTGCAGCGCGTGCGGACCGCTGACGGCCTGAAATCCGGCGACCTGCAGCGCACCATTCAGGCTGCATTGCGGCGTGCCCGCGTCGTTGCAGGCCGTCAGCGTCACCGGCAGGCTATTGGGGACGCCGTTCTGCGTCACATCCAGGGTGATCGAGCTGGGATCGATCTGACCGATCGCGTCGGCGACGATGAACGTGAAGGTCGGCGGATTCGTCGCTTCCGCACCCGCACTGGGATTGGGATTCAATACGAACGGCACGCCGGACACCTGCACGTCGGACACCTGATTGATCATGTTCGGAATGATCGTCACCGGCTCGGCGCCGCTTTCGAAGCTCGGAGACGCCGGCTGGGACGGATCGCAGGGCTGGCCGACGCCCGCAGGGATGGTGGCACAAAGATCGGTGATCCCGGCGGGAGCCGGTGCAAAGGTGGTGGCGAAGCCCGCTAACATGAAGGTGCCGGGACCACTCGGCAAGTCATCGAGCAATACCGAGCGGTTCCCGGTCGAGTCGGGCGGTACAGTGTCGGGATTGATTGCCACACAGCAACTCGATCCATTCTGCGCCTCGAAAACGAGTCGCACGGTTTGCACGGCATTCGGCAGCTGCGCCGACACGCCGCCGCCGGGCTGCTGCCACATGGTCTGCACCCCAGCGCCGCCTGTGCCCACCGACGCCGCCGAGCTGCCGCCACTACCGCCGCAGGCGGAGAGCAGTAGCAGACACGTTGACGCTACAGTCGCCCCAATCAACCTTTGTTGCCCGCTCAACTTCATGGTCCGCCACCGTCACAACACACTCGCTATCCATTGACAACGTGGATAATGAACGCGTTGGCGCCGCACCCTACCAATTTGCCACCGCCGACGCAAAGCGGGCCTGCGGCCGGCGTCTTTTCTATGGACCGCTTCCCGTTGGGTCGCTGCGGGCTGCGCTGTTCACGGCCAGTGAGTGACGGTCGTTTCACGCATGTTCGCTGCACCGCTATGGCCGCTTGCGAACTGACGGATCTCTGTAGTAGGCAGCTGCCCATGCCAGACCCACACGCCGTTGCGACGAAATCAGAACCACTGGCGGCACGTCTGCACTGGATTCCGCGCGCCTTGCGCGGCCCGCAAAGCGCGCTGATCAGCGCCTTGCGCTACTACTTCGAGCATGCGCCCGGGTGGGTGCTCCTGACCACTCGCGGCCGCAAGACCGGTCTGCCGCGCGAGGTCTTGTTGCCGTGTGAGCGCTCGCCTGACGGGATGATCCTCATCTCCACCTACGGCATGCGCTCCGATTGGGTGCGCAATATACAGCATGACCCGCAGGTGCAAGTCACCTGCGCAGGCTGGGTACTTCCCGGACACGCCGAGGTCGTCGAGAACATCGAAGCCAAGCAGGCGCTGGTCACCGCGCACCCGTTCTTCCCGGCGCTTCCCGTGGCGCCGGCGCAGTTCGTGTTTCGGGTGCTGCTGCGTCCTTTGCTGATCTTGTTTCTCCGGCGTTGGGTAGGTCCGCGTCCGGTGGTGTTCATCCGGTCGCCCCAGACTCCGCCATCGGCGTGATCGGCGTGAACTGATCCGTCGCCGATCAACACCCACTAGTCTTTGCGGCGTCAACTGTGTACAAGCTTGCCGCGCTACGTATCCTCTGGCGCAAGTCGAGTGTCGCAGTGATGGCGCGTAGGCAGTGTGAGCGGGTTATTTCGTGGAGCCTGACGGTCCTGCTGTTGAGCGGCGGCGCCGCCGCCACGGCCGCGGGGAGTAGCGGGGCACCCGCGCACGTCATCCAGTTCTCTCCGCAAGGCGTCGCCAAGCGCGTCCGCCAGGTGACGGCCCGGTTCTCCGAACCGATGATCCCCCTGGGCGACCCGCGCAGCCGCGTCGCGCCATTTGTCATCGACTGTGCCGAAAAAGGCGCGGCGCGGTGGGTGGACAGTCGCACCTGGGCCTACGATTTCGGTCGCGACGTGCCCGCCGGCGTGCGCTGCGCCTTCAGCCTGCGTCCCGGTCTCCGCACAGTGGCTAAACATCCCGTCGGTGGCGAGCAACGCTTCGCGTTCTCCACCGGTGGACCGACGATTCTGCAGTCAACGCCGGCTCAAGAAGAGGGCAAGCGCCGCAAAGGAAGCGGTCCAGCGGTGGAAGAGGAGCAGGCGTTCGTGCTGCTGCTCGATGGCGAAGCCACGGAAGATTCGATCCTGGCGAACGTGCGATTCTCAATCGAAGGCCTGCCGCAACCGGTCGGCGTCCGCCTGGTGACCGGAGAGGCGCGCGACAAGATCCTCAAGACGTTCTGGCGTGGAGCTCTGCCCGGTCCCGTCGTGGTCGTGCAGTCCAAGCAACGGTTCCCCAGCGGTGCCCACGTCCGCCTGATCTGGGGCAAGGGGGTTGCAGCCAAGACCGGCGTGCACGGAAGCGAGGATCAAATCCTCGAGTTCACGACGCGCAAGGCATTCACCGCGCGCTTTCACTGCGACCGTGAGAACGCCAAGGCCAACTGCATCCCGGTGACGCCGATGAGTGTCCGCTTCTCGGCGCCGGTCGGTTGGGACCAGGCCAGTCGCGTCGCGCTGATCGGTCCCGATGGCCGGCACTGGTCGCCGGAACCGTCGGATACGCCGCAACCCACCGTCGAGCGCATCGACTTCAAGGGGCCATTCCCCGAAAGCGCCAGTTTGCGCATCGAGCTGCCGCCCGATCTGCACGACGATTCCGGGCGCACGCTGGTGAACGCCGCGAGCTATCCGCTGGTCGTGAAGACCGACTCGTTCCCCCCACTTGCCAAATTTTCGGCGCGCTTCGGAATCATCGAGTGGAAAGCCGATCCGGTGCTGCCAGTGACGCTGCGCAACCTGGAGCCCGAAGTGCAAGCGCGCCTCGCACGCGTCGGTGGCAGCGTCGCACGCATCACACCGAATCATTCGCGGCAGATGCTCGACTGGCTGCGAAAAGTCGGCTGGGCGCGCCGCTCCGTTTCGGTGTTTGCAGACGCCGCCGCCAACGATCCGGCAGTGCAACCGTTCGAGGTTCCCAAGCCCAACGGCGCCAACGCCTTCGAGGTCGTCGGCATCCCGTTTTCCGCCCCCGGCCTCTACGTCGTCGAGCTGGCCAGTCCCAAGCTGGGCGCGTCTCTGCTCGGCAAGGATGCGCCGATGTACGTACCGACGGCGGCGCTGGTGACCAACCTGTCGGTCCACTTCAAATGGGGGCAGGAAAATTCGCTGGTGTGGGTGACGACGCTGGAAAAGGCGGAACCCGTCGCCGGCGCACAGGTGACCGTCCAGTACTGCAACGGCGAGGTGCGCTGGAGCGGCACAACCGACAACCAAGGGATCGCTCGCATCGACGGCCTCTCCAAGCGCAGCGATCTACCCAACTGTAACCGACCGCCGACCAGCCCCGATGAAGCCCAGGAGTACTTCGACGACTACTCGCAAACACGCGCGCTGTCGGTGCTCAGTGGAGGGCTCTTCGTCATCGCGCAGACCGACGACGACATGAGCTTCGTGCATTCCGACTGGAACCAAGGCATCGAGCCGTGGCGCTTTCAGCTTCCGTCAGAAGACTGGCCCGGACCGAGCGTTGGGCATACGGTCTTCGACCGCTCGCTCTTTCGCGCCGGCGAAACGGTACATATGAAGCATCTGCTGCGCACCCGAGCGCTCAACGGGTTCTCGGTGCCCGCAGCCGCGGAGCGGCCGACGATCGCCGCCATTCAGCATCTCGGCAGCAATCAGAAATATGAGATCCCGCTGGCGTGGGATGACAACGGCATTGCCGAAACCACCTGGGAGATCCCCAAAGAAGCGAAGCTCGGAACCTATGAGGTCGTGCTGACGAAGCCGCAGAGCAAGCCCTGGCCAACCTGGGTCGAGCAACGCCCGTCCGGTGGCTTCCGGGTCGAAGAGTTCCGCGTGCCGCTGATGAAGGCCGTCGTCCACCTGCCACCGGAGCCGCAGGTCCGCGCCGCGGCCGTGCCGGTCGACGTCACGGTGCAGTATCTCGCCGGCGGCGCGGCAGAGGCGTTGCCCGTAGTGGTGCGCGCGCAGATTCGTCCCAAAGCATTTCGGCCGGCGCCGGAGCTCGAGAATTTCACCTTCGCCAACGGCGCGGTCAAGGAAGGCCTGCACCGCCGCGGCTTCGAAGATGAGGAAGAAGCGGAGACGCCAGACACCACCGGCAAGCCGGCGGTGCATCAACGTCGCCACCTGGTGCTCGATGCAGCCGGCGCCGGGCAGACGACGATCACCGACCTGCCGCCGGCAGATACCCTGCGCGAGCTGCTGACCGAAGCCGAATTCCGTGATCCCAACGGCGAAGTGCAAACCGTGTCGGCGACGGTGCCACTGTGGCCATCGAACTGGCTGGTGGGCATCCGCAGCGAGCACTGGGTGGCGTCGACGAACCAGATCGAAGCCCAGGTCGCGGTAGTCGATCTCAAGGGCCACCCGGTGGCCAATGCCGCCGTCGCGGTCGAGGTCCGGCAACGGCGCGCGTATTCCTATCGCAAGCGACTGGTCGGCGGCTTCTATGGCTACGAGATGGTCGAGGAAGTAGGGCCATCACTGGGGACCCTCTGTGAGGGGCGCACCGATGCGCGCGGCTTGCTGCTGTGCACCGGCAACGCTCCCGCCGATGGCAACTTGATCCTGCAAGCCACGGTGGTCGATACCACCGGAAATGCCAGCATTGCCCACGGTGAGGTGTGGGTCTCGACCGGGAAGCACGACCTGTGGTTCGAAGTAGAGGATAGCGATCGCATCGATGTCTTGCCCGAAAAGCCGCGCTACGAGCCGGGCGACACGGCGCGCTTCCAAGTGCGCATGCCGTTCCGCGAGGCGACGGCGCTGGTGACCACCGAGCGCGAGGGTATCGCCGAAGCCTCTGTCGTCCATCTCTCCGGCAAGGACCCGGTCGTGGAAGTCCCCGTCAAAGGTTCGTACGCACCGAACATGTTCGTCTCGGTCCTGGTCGTGCGCGGCCGGGTGGGCGACGTGCAGCCGACCGCGATGGTCGACCTCGGCAAGCCGGCTTACAAGCTCGGCATCGCCGAGATTCAAGTCGGCTGGGGCGCGCACGCACTGCAAGTGAAGGTCGCCGCAGATCGCGAGGTGTATCACGTGCGCGACCGCGCCACGGTGAAAATCGGCGTGCGCACGGCGGACGGAAAAGCGCCGCCGGCAGGGAGTGAGGTTGCGGTGGCGGCGGTGGACGAAGGTCTGCTGGAGCTCTCCCCCAACCGCAGCTGGGACGTGCTCGACGCGCTGATGGGCCGCCGCAGCTACGCCGTGTCCACCGCCACCGCACAAGGACAGGTCGTCGGCAAACGACACTTTGGGCTCAAGGCGTTGCCGCAAGGCGGCGGCGGCGGCCGGCAGGGGACGCGCGAGTTGTTCGACACGCTGCTGCTGTGGAAAGGCCGGGTGGCGCTCGACGCGGATGGCAACGCTGTGGTCGAGGTCCCGCTCAACGATTCGCTCACCAGCTTCCGGATTGTCGCCGTGGCCACCGGTGACGTCGGTCAGTTCGGCAGCGGCTCGACATCCATCCGCGCCACGCAAGACCTGATGATTCTGCCGGGGATCGCCCCACTGGTGCGCGAGGGTGATCAGTTCCGCGCCGAATTCACACTGCGGAACACGACGACCCGCGCGATGGACGTGGTGATCGACGGACGCGTGGTCGGGTTGCCGGAAGCCCTGCCGCAGCAAACCGCGGCGCTGCCACCGGGCGGCTCGCAGGTCGTCGGGTGGAACATCACCGTGCCAGCCACGAGCGATTCGTTGCGCTATGAAATCGAGGCCGGCGTGCCGGGTGGCCCGATGGATCGGGTCGCCGTCACCCAACGCGTCCGGCCGGCCGTCCCGGTGCAAACGCTGCAGGCGACACTCCTACGTCTGGAGCGCCCGATTCACCAGCCGGTGCAACGGCCCGCGGACGCCCTGCCCGGCCGCGGCGGCGTGCGCGTCAATCTCAACGCGTCGCTCGCGGTGAGCCTCGACGGCGTGCGCGAATGGATGCGCATCTACCCATACAGCTGCCTGGAGCAACGGGTCTCACGCGCCGTGGCGCTCGACGACGCCGAGATGTGGAAGACCATCGCCGCCGCGTTGCCGACGTATCTGGATGCGGACGGCTTGCTCAAGTACTTCACCTTCATGTCCTCGGGAAGCGATGTCCTGACGTCGTACGTGCTCAGCATTACCCGCGCCGCGGGATTCGCCCTTCCCACCGACGTGCAGGAGAAGATGGAGCAAGGGCTGCAGAAGTTCATCGCCGGATCAATCGTTCGCCCGTCGCCGTTCCCGGTCGCCGATCTGTCGATTCGCAAGCTCGCGGCGATCGATGCGTTGGCCAGTGCCGGCCATGCACAGCCGGCATTGCTGAGCAGCATCACCATCGAGCCCAATCTGTGGCCGACCTCTGCCGTCCTGGATTGGTGGAGCATCCTGCAACGAATGGCGGTGCCGCAGCGCAGCGAGCGCCTGCGCGAAGCCGAGCAGATCGTGCGGGCGCGGCTGAACCTGCAGGGAACGACGATGGGCTTCTCGACCGAGCGGCAGGACAATCTGTGGTGGTTGATGGTGTGTCCGGACACCAGCGCCGTTCGCCTGGTGTTCAATCTCCTCAACTTCGAGACGTGGAAGGACGACGTGCCGCAATTGGTGCGCGGCGCGGTTGGCCGCCAGGAGCTTGGGACATGGGACTGCACGGTGACCAACGCCTGGGGCGCGCTCGCGGTGCGCAAGTTCTCGAGCCTGTACGAGTCGACGCCGGTCACCGGCACGACGACCGCCACCCTCGGGGAGAGCAGCGAGGCCGCGCACTGGACCGAGCCGCCGACCGACATGAGTCTCGACCTGGCGTGGCCCGCTGGCACCGCCGATCTGACGGTTGACCATTCGGGCACCGGCTTTCCCTGGGTAACGATCCAATCGCGCGCCGCCATTCCGCTCACGCATGCGCTGTCCACGGGGTATCGGATTACCAAGACCGTCACCGCCATCGAGCCGCGTGCAGCCGGACATTTCAGCCGCGGCGATCGCCTGCGCGTGCATCTGGAAATCGAGGCGCAGAGCGACATGACCTGGGTCGTCGTCAACGATCCGATTCCGGCCGGCGCTTCACACCTCGGCACCGGGCTCGGGCACGACTCAGCAATTGCGGTGCAAGGCGAGACGTGCCGCGGCTGCGCGTTACTCGCGTATGAAGAACGCGCCTTCGAGGCATATCGCGGCTACTACGAGTTCGTGCCGAAAGGAAAATTCGTCCTCGAATATACCATCCGCCTGAATCAGGACGGGCGGTTTCAGATGCCGCCGACTCGCGTCGAAGCGCTGTATGCGCCGGAGATGTTCGGCGCCTTGCCGAACGCGCCGCTCGAGGTGCAGCCATGACCTGGCGGACCGCTGCGGTTGTGCTGGCAGGCGTTTGCGTCTGTTGTCTGCTGTCTGGAGTCTGTCGTCTCGTTGGTCTTGAGCCAGGCACGGACGTCGTGCCCTCCTTTGCCACGGTCCGCGCGGCGTATCACCCATCCGACGTGCAGTTGCTCGACCGCCACGACGAAGTACTGCACGAGCTGCGCGTCGATGCCAGCGTGCGGCGTCTGGAATGGACGCCGCTGGTGGAGATATCGCCGGCGCTCGCGCCCGCCGTGTTGACCTCCGAGGATCGCCGCTTCTACACGCATCACGGGGTCGACGGCCGGGCGATGCTCGGCGCCGCCGCCCACCGCCTCAGCGGCGGCCAGTTGCGTGGGGCGAGCACCATCACCATGCAGCTGGCGGCGCTGTTGCGTCCCGAAACACGGCGGCAGGCGGGGCGTCGCAGCCTGGCGCGCAAGTGGCGTCAAATGCGTGCGGCGTGGGCCATCGAGCAACGCTGGTCAAAAACCGAAATCCTCGAAGCGTACCTCAACCTGGTGACCTTTCGTGGCGAGCTGCAGGGGATCGCGGCGGCGGCGAGTGTGCTCTTCGGCAAGTCACCGCACGGGATCACGGAACCCGAAGCGCTGGTGCTCGCGGTCCTCGTCCAGTCGCCAAACGCCGGCCACACTGCGGTGCTTCGCCGTGCCGTGAACCTGCAAGCCGCGTCGCAGGGCACAGGCACCGACAACGACCTCGACGCGGCAGTGGCGCAGGCGTTGAACGCACCGCCGGGCACTGGGCCACGCGTCACCCTGGCGCCGCACGTCGCGCACGCGCTGCTACGCCACGCGGCGCCCGCCGCACCGGTACGCTCCACACTCGACGCCGCTACACAGCGACGCGCCGCCGATGCGCTGCAGCGCACCCTGCTCGCCGTGCGGGCCCGGCACGTCGAAGACGGCGCCGCGCTGGTCGTCGACAACCGCTCGGGCGATGTCCTCGCCTACGTCGGCAGCAGCGGCGTGCTGTCAAGCGCGGCGCAGGTGGATGGTGTGCGGGCGCGCCGCCAGGCCGGGTCCGCCCTCAAGCCATTCCTGTACGGGCTGGCGTTTGACCAACGCCTGCTGACGCCAGCCTCGCTGCTCGAGGATACGCCCCTCGAAATCGCGGTTACGGGCGGCCTCTACCGGCCCCAGGACTACGACGAGCAGTTTCGCGGCCTGGTCAGCGCCCGCACCGCTCTGGCCGCATCACTGAACGTTCCCGCCGTCCGCGTCCTCGAGCTCGTCGGCGAAGAGCCGTTTGTCCAGCAGCTGCGCCGCCTCGGCTTTACCGGCCTCAGTGAGTCGGGTGAGTATTACGGCCCGGCGCTTGCCCTGGGAGGCACCGAGGTGACCCTGTGGGAGCTCACCAACGCCTATCGCGCTTTGGCCAACGGCGGTGCCTGGAGCCCGCTGCGATTGACCGACACGGGCGACAACCGGGGCACGCGACCTGTGTACTCGGCAGCTGCCGCTTTTCTAGTCGCCAACGTACTCGCCGACCGCGAGAGCCGCAGCGTGACCTTCGGCCTCGACAATCCCTTGAGCACGCGCTTCTGGACCGCGGTGAAGACAGGAACCAGCAAAGACATGCGCGACAACTGGTGCATCGGCTTCTCGCAGCGCTACACCGTTGGTGTCTGGGTAGGGAATTTCTCCGGCGCACCGATGCAAGACGTCAGCGGCGTCACCGGCGCCGCGCCCGTCTGGCTGGAGATCATGAGCTGGCTGCACCGCGACGTCTCGAGCCAAGCGCTCGCCGCACCCGCCGGAGTACACGCCCGCAATGTCACCTTCTCACCAGCGGCAGGAGCCCCGCGGTCGGAGTGGTTTCTCACCGGAACGGAGCCAGGTGACACGACACTGGCGGCACATCACGCCAGCATCATCACGCCGGTGTCGGGAACACGGATAGCGTTGGATCCGGACATTCCGGCGGCGCAACAGCGGGTGTTGTTCGAGGCCGGGACGGAGTCGAGCGACGCCCGTTTCGTCGTGGACGGCCGCACTGTCGGCGCAGCGGGACGTCCGCTGCTGTGGGAGCCGCGCGCCGGTGAGCATACGCTCGCGCTCGTCGACGGCAAAGATCGTGAGCTCGACCAAGTGAGTTTCACGGTGCGCGGCGCGTTGATGCCCGCCACGGGCGAATGAAATAGCGCCAATCTTCAGGCGTCGGCTCCGACCTGTCAGCCACTTGCTGCGGCGGCCGGTGATGGGACAAAGCGCACGGCTACCAAATCGTTGTCGAGCACAGACCGTACAGCACCTGTCATAAGGGTCAGGACAGCTTGTATTTACCAGACGCACGGACGAACTCGACCTCGATCGCTTCTTTGGGGAGGAGAGGGAAGCGCGCCCGGCGTGCATCCGCGCGCCAGGTGGCATACACTTGCCGCCCGGGAGCCCACAGGGATGATGTTCAAGATGAAGGTGTGGTGGATGGTGACGGCCGCGGTCGTGGTCGTCGGGTGTCACAAGGAGCCGGCACTCCTGCGGCAAGTCAACAAGGAGCGTCTGATTCAAGCGATCCAACAGGCGCTGCTCCAGTCCGTCGTCGCCGAGAAGAGCGCCGTCCTCGCAACGTCGGATGAGGAATCGCAGGCGCTGGCGCTCGAGGCGCAGCACTCCACGACGGACATCAACCGCCTGCGCGATGAGCTGCGGCCGCGCATCGTCGCCGATGCGCATCCCGAAGAAATCGACGCGCTCAACAAGTTCGATGCCGCCTGGACGGAGTTCGAGGACGTCGATCACCGCCTGCTGGCGCTCGCCGTCGCCAACACCAACCTCAAGGCCGCTCGCTTGTCGGCACGCGACGGAGCCGCGGCGCTCGATCGCTTCGTGGATGCGGTGTCCGACATGCAGCGTGGCGCCGCCGATCCTGAGACGATTCGCACGCTGTCACAAGCCTCGGTGGCGGCGTTGCGCGTACAATCCGCGCTGCTGATCCACATTCCCAGCGCCGATGAGGCGGAGATGACGCGCCTCGAGCAACACATGCGCGAGTTGAGCGACGAGGTGGATCGCAGTCTCGTGCGCACCCGCGAGACCAATCAACTGGCCGCGGAACCGCTCGCCAAGGCGGCGGCGGCATGGAGCGAGTATCGCGGCGTGACCGTTGATGTCTTGCGGTTGTCTCGGCAGAACTCCAACGTCATCTCGTTCGATGTCTCGGTCCACGAGAAGCGCCAGGCGACAAAGCAATGCCTCGCGGCGCTATCCGCGCTCCTGGCCGCCGTGGAATCGGCTCCGCAAGCAACGCGTTGACGATAGGCGCGGCGGCGCCATCGGGTGCCAGCCCGAGTGTGCAGGCCGTGGCAGAGCGAACTCGGTGGGCGGAGCGAACTTGCAACTTGTGACTGAGCACGCACTCAATACGTAAAGGCTACAACTCAACATCGCATTTCCGGTCGAACGCAGCCGATTGGTGGTTTCGATGCTCCGGCACGCCGCTGGCTTACAAAGCATCCGAGAATTGAGGCCCATGAGCAATACTCAGTTTCGCGAATTTGAAGTCACTTCGCAGCCGGCGACGTTCCGCCTTAGGCAACTCGACAAACTCTCATGCAACGGCACGTTGGGCCTGCGGTGCGGCATTGTGTTCCTGGCCGTCCTCGCGCTACTGGCACTCCCGCCCGTGGAAGAAGCCGCGGCGGTCACCTTTCAGGGGCAGATCACCACCAATCGAGGTTGCCTCGAGACGGGGCAAAGTCCAGTATTCGCCGTCGGCGAACCAGTCAAAGTCAGTTTCCGAATTGCGAGTGATTCCTATCCAGCCGCGAACACAAAAGTCTTCGTCTACTTCCCGAACAATACGGTGAGCGAGCTGTCGTTCGGCTCGTTGGCGACCAACCAAACGTATGCCTACATCACCAATGCCGGCCCTCCCACCGGCACGCACCGGCTGCAGCTGCGCGCCCAGGCGAGTGTCTCCACCACAACCGATGACTGCAGCTTCACCGTGGTCGCGACGCCCATGACGGTCACGCCAGGACCGACGCGAACACCGACGCCGACGGTCGGGCCCAGCACACCAACGCCTGGCGGAACGCTGAGCGCGACGATCAGCACCGATCGTGGCTGCCTGGAAGCCGGCCAGAATCCGATCTACCGCATCGGCGATTCCATCGTGGTGAGCTTCCGCTTTGACAGCAACGTGCCGCAATTCGTGCAGGGCACGCTCTTCGATATTCTCCCAAACGGCTTTGTGAATGTGATCGGCTTGGGCTTGGTCCCGAGCGGCGCGACCCGCGCGTTCGGAGCACGCATTGACGGGCCGTTGGGCGTGGAGCACTTGCAACTCAAAGGACGCGTCGCGGGCGGCACGGTCGCAGTCGGCAATTGCAGCTTCACCGTTGTGATGAATGGCGGGGCGACACGCACGCCGACGCCGACCCGCAGCCCCGCGAAGACGCGCACGCCAACAGCCACGGCCACTGCCACGCGGACCCCGGTCCCGACCAGCAGCAACGCATGTGTCTCGTGCAGCGGCAGCGGCCCGGCCACGGCGGATGACTTGGTGACATTGGTGCGCATCGCCTTTGGCGAGTTGCCGATCGATGCCTGCCCCAGCGGCGACATCGACCATGACGGCGAGATCACGCTGACCGACGTGATCATCGTCCTCGCCGCCTGCAGCTAGGGGCCTGCGGCCGGCGTCTTTTCTATGGACCGCTCCCGTTGGGTTGCTATGTAGTGGCGTCGCGGAAACCTTCACTCGCCCGCGACGGGTTCCCGCTCGAGCAGGAACCCGTCGAGCCGGGGAAGACGGACAATTGCAATGGCGACCTGTGCGCGACCATTCCCCAACCGCAATCGGATCGAGAGGCTGATCATTCTGCGGCGCTCTGGGTGTCAAAACATGCTGTTGAAAAACACCGCCTGACCGCTCGCGCTGAGCAGCCGCCTTCTGCTGGCGGCGTCTCGAAGGGCGCGCGCCGGGAATTTGCGTGCAAGGCCTGCGTCAACAAAGAAGGTCGCGCGCGGCGCGGTCCGTGAGCCGCACTCTGCCGCTGCTTGCTTCAGTGTATACCAATCCTTCAGCGGCCAAATAGTCGAGAACTCCGTCAAGGCCGATTTCGCCGGTCTGCAACGCGGCCGAGAGCTGCGAGGGTTCCAACCCACTCGAAGATCCCCAGAGCGAATAGCTGACCATGAGCGCTTTCAGAACTCCGAACGCCAGCTCACAGCTCGTACGTTCGCGGCATACTCCTCCCGGAAACATGTCGACCTCCTGCACCCGCAGTCAGCAACCCGCATGCCCAGCTATTGCCGTGCTCCGGTGGGCATTTCGGCTTCCCGATGCACGCTTTTGCGCCGGCACTCGGTAAATTCCCGACTCACGAGCGCCCGGATCTGCACACTGCGCTGCGGCAGTCGACTATCTAGCGGCAGTCGACTATCTATTTGAAGTCTTGGTCGTAGAGGCCCCACCAGAACTCGCACTCGGTGCGCCGAAAGCCGGTGACGACAGAGATAGCGGTATCGAAGTTGAGGCGCTGATCGCCCGCATCTTGATAGCGTGGCCAGGCAACCGCGTTCTCGCCGTTGGGGTTGCCATTGTACGCCATGCGTGTCCAATACCCCTGCATGGCGAGAGCGATTTGTCGGTCGGCGTCGGTTCCCGGGTCGAGCGATCCAAACACGTAGGCAATCTCCGCACCGTGGGTTGCACCCAGCTTGAGGGAGGCCAGTTGCTTGATCGGTATCGGACGCGCGAAATTGTAGAGGTAGACATCGGCGCCGTTTGCCGCGGCGCGACGCGCGGAGTCGTACGTTGGGCACACCAGGCCGGAATCGCCGACGACGCGGGCCAATGCATCTTGTGGAGACGCAAAGTTGGCCGGCGGGTACACGTCGGCGATCTGCTCGGCACGGTCGCCGTAGCTGTCGCGGAGCGCCGCCAGATACTGCTCCTCGGTGGTCACCGGCGGAGTGCCGATGAAGAACAGCGTCCCTTCATCCGAGTTCGAGCCCAAGATGTATGGGACTCTACTGAACCTTCCCGCCGCGAAGAGAGCGCGCGGCTGATCGGGAAGAACGGCGCCATCGATGATCGGGTTGAACGAACCGCCGGCACCCAGCAGCGTCGACACCGGAACCTGGCGCAGACACTGGAGCGGCACGGCGCTCGTCGCACAGCCCACTTTGGTGATGAGTTGCTCGGCCGCGTTTTCGGCATCCGCGACGGTGTCCTGATGCGTCGTGCAGCCGCCGCTCTCGCTGATGGCGCGATGGAACAACCCGTGGCTGCCCGGCGAGACGACATGAAAACACGTATCGAATGAGCCGGCTGATTCGCCGAAGATGGTCACGTTGTTCCGATCGCCACCAAAGGCGCCGATGTTGTCGCGCACCCATTCCAACGCCGCACGCTGATCCAACAGGCCTTGATTGCCGGAGTAAGGATAGTGCGGATCCTCCGCCGTCAGCGACGAGTGCCCGAAGAAACCGAGCACGCCGAGCCGATAGTTGGTGGTGACGATGATGACGTTGCGCGTCTCGGCTAACACGCGCCCGTTGTAGAACAGCCCGCCCAGTCCCAGTGGGACGAGATCGGCGGCGGAACCGGAAGTGTTCCCGCCGCCGTGGAACCATACCATCACCGGCAGCGGTCGCGTGGGCGCCGGATCGGGTGTCCACACGTTCAAGTACAGGCAATCTTCGTCCTGGCTGGGCATGCCATTGATAGACGCGGTTTGCGGGCAGGGAGAGGCAAACTCGGTCGTCGCCCGCACGCCGTCCCACGGCGCCGGCGGTTGCGGCGGGCGCCAGCGCAGCTCACCTAGCGGCGGGGCCGCAAACGGGATCCCCAGGAAGCGACGCGTGCCGCCATCGATCTCGCCCTGCACGGAGCCATCGGACAGCTGAATCTCCGTGCCCTGCTGGATCTGCGGGCCAGAATTGGAGGGCACGCTGGTAGTGTGCTCGCCACACCCCGAAGTGCAGACGATCAGGAATGTGATGAGCACGCTCGCACCCGTGAAAGCATCGAGCCCATGAGCGTGGGACCTTCGATATGACATTGGCTTCCCCCTTTCGCTGCACGCACGCCGGTCGGTCCATTTCGCTACCACGTCGCAATGCGGCTGGCTACGACCCATGCTAAGAAGCCGGCATGCTCAAACACAACAGTTACTTCGAAGGCAAGGTCCAGAGTGTGGGGTTCGAACGGAACGGCCGGTCACAAACGGTCGGCGTGATCGACATTGGCGAGTTCCATTTCGACACCAACGCAGCGGAGCGTATGACCGTGGTCAGCGGTGAGTTGTCGGTACGCCTGCCCGGTGCCGGCGACTGGCGCGTGTACCCGGCCGGAACGGTGTTCGAAGTCGCCGCGAAGAGCGGCTTCGACGTCCGCGCACAAGTTCCCGCTGCGTACGTCTGCGAGTTTCTCTGAGGCCGGCAGCCCGGCGGCCGGCGTCTTTCGGTCCGCTCCCTCCTTCGACCGGGCTCAGGACAGGGGTGGTCGCTGCGGCTGGCAAGCCCGACTCGCTTCTAGCTTGAAGCCGTCAGCGGGGTGGCATCGCCCCGGGGGAGAGGGGTGAGCGCATGCTCGCGCGAGGTCCTTTCGCACCATCGCCAAGTTCCTTCAATGCGACCTATGTGGTATCGTTCCTCCGCCTTTCGCGAAGGCGAATCGGCAGCAAGGAGATCTCGCCATGCCCGGAGATCGCAGCGCCACGGAAAAGATTCTCAACGTGCTGCGGCCGTATGCGTCGAATTGGAACGGCACACTCGGTCGCGGCGATCTCGTCATTCCGCAAAGGGAGATTCCGCGGCTGATCCACGAGATCCTCGATGCGATCCGCGAATCAACCGATCGCCGCGGTGAAGCCAGCGAGGTCGATGTCTTTCAAGCGCTCACCCGCGCCCGGCGACTGGCATCGGTGCAGGAGCAGGCCGAGCGTCTGCGTGCCGCGTTCGTCATTCTGAAGCGCTGAGGGCGGAGAACGGTTACGCTCACGCCACGAGTTGAAGGCGCGCGGCGAATGCGGCTCCGCCGGGCGCCGCTGCTCAACGGCATCGCAGCCCTCGCGGCTTTCCTGCTCTCGATTTCCGCGTGCAGTCTGCGCGCGGTGCTGCCAGGAGACTTCGCGGCACCGACCGTGACCCTGAACGCTTCGCTGGTCGAGTCGCTCTCGTCCAGCACCACGGTCGTTCGATTCATATTGGCGGTGGAGAATCCAAACGCCTTTGGACTGCCTGCCCGGGCCACCGCTTGCCAGCTGCGCATCGGCGGACACGAGCTCGCGACAGGGAGCAGCGCCGGCAGCGTGATCGTACCGGCGCATGCAGCGTCACAACTCGAAGTACGCATGGCGGTGCCGTTCGCCAAGCTCAGCGCCGCTGCGCCGGATGCAGTCCTGCTGGGCGAGGTTCCCTACGACCTCGACGGCACGCTGCGCGTCGGGTCGTTCCTCTCTTCACGCGAGGTGCGGTTCACCGTCTCCAGCGTGCTGCGCCTCAACCTACTGGAGGTCGGAGGCCTGCTGCCGTTGCCTTCGTCACCAGAGGCTGGCAAAGCTACCCTGACGGGACAAAAGCTTCTCGCGCAGAGGCGCGGGGACACAGAGAACAGCTCTAGTCGGCCGTCCACGAAGGAGCCCACCAGCCATGGATTTCAATCTTGCCGAGATCAGCGAAGCCATCGCCGCAACCGTACCGGAGCGTGAGTGTATCGTCTTTCGTGATCGCCGCCTGACCTGGCGAGAGTTTACCGATCGGACGCGCCGCTTGGCCAACGTCTTGCGCGCGCATGGGCTCGGCTGTCATCAGGAACGCGCGACACTGCAGAACTTCGAGTCCGGGCAGGATCACATCGGCCTCTACCTCTACAACGGCACCGAGTACCTCGAGGGCATGGTGGGCGCCTACAAGGCGCGCGTGGCGCCGTTCAACGTCAACTACCGCTATGTCGAGAACGAGCTCATCTACCTGCTGAACGATGCTGATTGCCGTGCGTTGATCTACCATGCCCGCTTCGCACCGATGCTGGAGAAGATTCGCAGCGAGCTGCCGCACCTCCAGGTGCTCATTCAGGTGGCGGACGAATCGGGCCACGCCCTCCTGCCGGGCGCCGTCGATTACGAAGCCACCCTGCAAGAGGCATCGGCCGAGCGCCCGCCACTCACGTGGTCGGGTGATGATCTCTACATCCTGTACACCGGCGGGACGACCGGCTTCCCGAAGGGCGTTCTTTGGCGGCAGGAGGACATCTTCTTCGCGGCGCTCGGCGGCGCCCCACTGATTGGACCGAAGCTCGAGTCGGTGGCCGCGGTCGCCGCGGCGGCCGGCAATGGAAGCGGACGTTCGCTGCCGGCGCCGCCGTTCATGCACGGCGCGGCACACTGGATGGCGTTCCTCACGTGGCATCAGGGGGGTACCGTGGTCATTCAAAACCAACCACAGCGTCTCGACCCGGACGATATCTGGTCGACCATCGCGCGCGAACAGGTGCGCTTCCTGACGATTGTCGGTGATGCCTTCGGGCGGCCGTTGCTCGACCAACTGGCGCACCAGACCTACGACTTGTCCAGTTTCAACGTTCTGCTCTCAGGAGGCGCCATTCTCACCCCCGCACTCAAGCAAGAGTTTATGCAGCGCATCCCACATCTCATGATCATCGACGCCTTCGGCGCTTCGGAAACCGGTGGCCAGGGCACCCAGACCAGCATGGCCGGCAGCGAGGTCACGAGCGGGCGCTTTCGCATGAACGACGACACCATCGTCCTGACGAACGATCTCAGCGGACCGTTGCAGCCGGGCGCCGCAGAGAGCGGTTGGCTGGCACGCCGCGGCCATGTCCCGCTGGGTTATTTCAAGGACGCCGAGAAGACGGCACGCACGTTCCCGGTGCTCGACGGCGTGCGCTACGCGGTACCGGGCGACCATGCGATGCTCGGGGCTGACGGCGCGATCACGGTGCTGGGCCGCGGCTCGGTTTGCATCAATTCGGGCGGCGAGAAGATCTACCCCGAGGAAGTCGAACAAGCGTTGAAGCATCACCCCTCGGTGTACGACGCGGTGGTCGTCGGCACGCCGAACGAGCGCTTCGGGCAACAGGTGACGGCGGTGGTGCAAGCCCGCGTCGGCGAGGTACCGAGTGAGTCGGAGCTGCTCGAGTTCTGCGCGCGGCACCTGGCGCGCTACAAGCTGCCACGCACCATCGTATACATCGATGAGATGGTCCGCAGCCCGTCGGGCAAAGCCGACTACCGCTGGGCAAAGAAACTAGCCTACGAACGTTTAGGCCTTCGCGACTAAGGGCCCGCGGCCGGCGTCTTTTCTATGGACCGCCCCCCATTCGGGGAGCCTCAGGACAGGATTGGTCGCTGGGGATAACCAGGTTCGACACGCCACTGTCCTCGGCGGGCGGCTCCATCTCTATGGCTCGCCTCCCCGTCGGTCGGTACGCACTTCGAAGTCCCGACAACTGGGACAAGACAGCGTACAGTACGGAATACGGAGCGTCGAATACGGAGTGGCGACTCCGCATTCTCCATTCCGTATTCCGCGCTGACAAATGCTCGCTACGTGAACCTACAGACTCCGCGCGAGCGGTTGCTGCTTAACGGGTCTTCTTTTCCGCGATCGCCAGCGCTTCATTCAGCAAGGCGACGACGACGTCGGTCTTGCTGGCGCTGAGCTGCTTCGCGAGTTGATCAATGGCCGCCAGCGTATCGACTGGAACCTTCACATTCATCAGCCGTGTTGCCGCCGGCGTGCGTGTCTTCAAGTCTGCAAGTCGCAGCTTCTGCCGTTCAACTGTCACCATATCCATTCCTCCTCGCGTGTAATTAGCCCGGTGAACCCAGCACTCACGCTGCTCACCGTACGGAAGGTAGTATTATCAATCGCTGAGATCGTTGTCCAGTGCAAATCAACCCATATTGTGACGGAAATACACCTCGTCAAGGCGGCGACGCTATGCGCACGCCGAGTCGATCACCACGTGCTCCTGGGCAAAGAAGATCGGGGAGTGCGCCAGGTCGATGAAACGGCGTTCATCCTCGAGCAGAGCGCGGCCGGCTTCGAGCGCTTCGGGCATTGCGGAGCGTGACATCACAACCTGTTCATCGAACCAGAGCTCGGCCACCCCATCGTACGGATCAGGCGCAGCACGCACGGCAGTGATGGCCTGCGCCATCCCCGGGGTCGTCGTATGGGCTTGGACGTAGCGGCGCATCCCCAGCACCGCCGCATGGTGCTCACGCCAGTAGCGCTGGAACTCCTCGCGGGTCAGATGCGGCAGGCGCCGCAGACAAAAGATCAAGTGAAGCATCGGGCCTCCTCCAGGAATGGAATCACGCACCACAGATGAACACAGTGACGCATTCACACACAAGCCACAGGTCACTGCGCGGCGGTGGCGGCGGGCGCGCCGCGCATTTGACCCAACCGCGGCATGCGCTAGAAAGAAGCGGCGATACAGTTGGAGGATTCCATGTACACCTCAGGTGAGGATATCTACGGCAGCGCCGAGCATCAGGCGTTTCGCGAGACCGTGCGCAAGTTCGTCCAAACCGAGCTGGCGCCACGCGCCCGCGAGTTCGACGAAATGGGCCACTTCGACAAGTCCGTGTACCCGAAGATGGGCGATCTCGGCTTGCTCGGCATCCGCTATGACACCAAGTACGGTGGCCTCGGTCTCGACTACTCGTACCACGCCATCTTCCTCGAAGAGCTGTCGCTGTGCGACAACGCCGGCGTCGCTATGGGCATCACCGTGCAAACCGACATGGCCACCCCGGCGCTGCACCGCTTCGGCAGCGAGGAGCTGAAGCAGAAATATCTCATCCCGGCGATCAAAGGGGAGCAGGTGGCGGCGATCGCCGTCACCGAGCCCAGCGCCGGCTCCGATGTCGCCGGCATCAAAACCCGCGCGATACGCGATGGCGATTTCTGGGTGATCAACGGCTCGAAGATCTTCATCACCAACTCGGCCACCGCCGATTGGCTGTGCCTGCTCGCCGTGACCGATCCAAGCGCCGGGTACGGCGGCTTCACCCAGATCATCGTACCCACCGACGCGCCGGGCTTCACCTACCAACTGCTCGACAAGATCGGCAACATCGGCTCCGACACCGGCTTGCTGTTCTTCGAGGACGTGCGTGTGCCGCTGTCGAACACCATCGGCGATCCGCAGCGCGGCTTCCAACAACAGATGATGCAGTTCCAGGACGAGCGCATGGTCCCCGTGGTCATGGGTCCGGCAACGGCGCGACAACTGTGGGAGGTGACGCTCAAGCACGCGCAAGAACGCCTGCTCTTCGGCAAGCCGCTGTCGAAAATGCAGGTCACGCAGCACAAGTTCGTCGACATGCTCATCCAGATCACCGCGGCGCAGGAGTTCGCGCACCGCTGCATCCGCAAGATGATGCGCAACGAGGATGCCACCGTCGACATCTCGCTCGCCAAGATCTTCACCACCGCCGCGCAGCAGTTCGTCGCCACCACCTGCATGCAGATGTTCGGCGGCGCCGGCTATTGCTGGGAGAATCCTGCGGCGCGCGCCTTCGTCGACTCACGGCTGATCAGCATCGGCGGCGGCGCCGACGAGGTGCTCAAGCAATACGTGGCGAAGATGCTGGGAATCTGAAGATGAAGAAAATGGAAAACAGGAAACCTGAAATCAGAAACACGAAACTGGTCAACGCCCTCCGGTCCATTCAACCGTTTTTCATTTCAGGTTTCCTGTTTCCTGTTTTCCATTTCTTCTCCCTGTCATGACGGCCCTCGCCACCTGCATCGATCCACGCTCCGAGGCCTACCGCGTCAACTATGCGGCGATGCGCGAGCGGGTGCGCGTGCTCAACGAGCAGCTGGCGCTGGCGCGCGCCGGCGGCGGCGAGAAATACGTCACCCGCCACCGCGGGCGCGGTAAGCTATTGGTCCGTGAGCGCATCGAGCTCTTGCTGGATCGCGACGCGCCGTTCCTCGAGCTCTCGCCGTTGGCCGCGTGGGGCACGGAGTACGCCCTCGGCGGCAGCACGGTCACCGGGGTCGGCGTCATCAGCGGCGTCGAGTGCGTCATCATGGGCAACGACCCGACGATGAAGGGCGGGGCCATCAACCCGATCAGTCTCGAGAAGACGTTCCGCGCCATGGATATCGCCGAGCAGAACCGCCTCCCGGTCATCAACCTGACCGAGTCCGCCGGCGCTGATCTTCCGGAGCAAGCCAAGATCTTCGTGCGCGGCGGCCGTTCGTTCCGCGACCTGACGCGGCGCTCCGCACAGCGCATCCCGACCATCTGCCTCGTCTTCGGCAACTCGACCGCCGGCGGCGCCTACGTCCCCGGCATGTCCGACTACGTCGTCATGGTCAAGGGCGGCGCCAAGGTCTTCCTCGGCGGTCCGCCGCTGGTAAAGATGGCGACCAACGAGGACGCCGACGAGGAGTCGCTCGGCGGCGCCGAGATGCACAGTCGCGTCTCCGGCGTGTCGGACTACCTGGCGGAAAACGAGGTCGACGCGATTCGCCTGGGCCGCGAGATCGTCGCGCATTTGAATTGGCGTAAACTGGGCCAGGTAAAGATGCAGACGCCGCAGGATCCACGCTACAACCCCGATGAGCTGCTCGGCATCGGCTCGATCGACGTGCGCAAGCCGTTCGACGTGCGCGAGGTCATCGCCCGTATCGTCGACGGCTCACGCTTCGAGGAGTTCAAACCGACCTATGGCACCACGCTGATCACTGGCTGGGCGCATCTGCACGGCTATCCGATCGGCATCCTCGGCAACAACGGCATCCTGTTCTCCGACTCGTCACAGAAGGCGGCGCAATTCATCCAGCTGTGCAACAAGATCGACGTGCCGTTGCTGTTTCTGCAAAACATCACCGGCTACATGGTCGGCACGCAGTACGAGCAAGGCGGCATCATCAAAGATGGCGCGAAGATGATCAACGCCGTGTCCAACTCGACCGTCCCGATGTTCACGGTGATGATCGGCAGCTCCTACGGCGCCGGCAACTACGGCATGTGCGGCCGCGCCTACGACCCGCGTTTTCTGTTCACCTGGCCGAACCATCGCATCGCCGTGATGGGCCCCGAGCAGCTCGCCGGCGTCATGTCGATCGTCCGCCGCAGCGCCGCCGAACGCTCCGGCCAGGCGTACAACGAGGACGAGGACAAGATGGTGCGGCAGATGGTCATCCAGCGCATTGATGAGGAGTCGAATGCGTTTTACGCCACGGGCCGCGTCTGGGACGACGGCATCATCGACCCACGCGACACGCGCACGGTGCTCGGCATCGCGCTGAGCGCGGCGTTCAACAACGTCGTGAAGGGAGCCGATAGCTTCGGCGTGTTTCGGATGTAACCGGCACGAGCCCGCTGGCGGCGGGAGTCCACCCGATTCCCGGACTGCGGGGAGACTTGGTTCTCGGAGGATGACTCGACGAGAATAGAAACGCTCAGCTATACGTCTGTCGTGGAGTCATCGATAACCTGAAACTTCCAGGATGGAACCATGAAACAGTCGGCCGTGAGCCAAGGCCAATCGGCATCGCAGCTCATCTCGAAAAGAATTGCCGAGCTCGGGGACTGGCGCGGGGATACCCTCAGCCGGATGCGCAAGCTCATCAAGGAAGCAGACCCGGAGGTCGTCGAGGAGTGGAAGTGGATGGGGACTCCGGTTTGGTCGTGCGACGGCATCATCTGCACTGGCGAATCCTACAAGAAGGTCGTGAAGCTGACCTTCGCCAAGGGCGCGTCCCTGAAGGATCCGGCCGGTCTCTTCAACTCGAGTCTCGACGGAAACGTGCGCCGCGCGATCGACATCCACGAAGGAGCAGACGTTGACGAGGCCGCCTTCAAGGCGCTCGTTCGCCAAGCGATCGCCCTCAACCGCGCTGGAAAGTCGAAACCCTCGAAGCCGGCGCAGTCGAAGAAAGCGAAGTCCTAAGGGATTCCGCCCTGGAGACACGCAATGCCTGCATTTCAGTTTCAGGAAATGTTTCCCCACGGCGACGACACCACGCCGTACCGCCGGCTCGACGGCGACTACGTTGCGGGCGACACCTTCCGCGGTCAGCCGCTGCTGCTCGTCGATACCGCCGGCCTCACTCGTGTCGCGGCCGAAGCGGTGCGCGACGTCTCCCATCTCTTTCGCCCCGGCCATCTCGCCCAGCTACGCCGCATCCTCGATGACCCCGAAGCCTCAGGCAACGATCGTTTCGTCGCCCTCAACATGCTGCGCAACGCCAACATCTCCGCCGGCATGATCCTGCCGTCGTGCCAGGACACCGGTACGGCGATCGTGCTCGGCAAGAAGGGGCAGCGCGTCTGGACCGACGGCAACGATGAAGCGGCGCTGGCGCGCGGCATCTACGACACCTACACGCAGACGAATCTGCGCTACTCGCAGCTGGCCCCGCTGACGATGTACGACGAGGTCAACACCGGCACCAACCTGCCCGCACAGATCGAGATCTACGCCACGCCGGGCGACGCCTACCAATTCCTGTTTGTCACTAAAGGCGGTGGCTCGGCAAACAAGACGTTTCTCTTCCAAGAAACCAAGGCGCTGCTCAACCCGCAGGCGCTGCTGGCATTCATGGAACAGAAGATCCGGCTGTTGGGCACCGCCGCGTGTCCGCCGTATCACCTGGCCATCGTCATCGGCGGAACCTCGGCAGAGCTCACCCTGAAGACGGTCAAATTGGCGAGCTGCCGCTACCTCGACGATTTGCCCACACGCGGCAGCGAGCTGGGCCACGCCATTCGCGACCCTGAGCTGGAAGCCGCGGTGCTGGCCCTCACGCAGCGCACCGGCATCGGCGCGCAGTTCGGCGGCAAGTACTTTTGTCATGACGTGCGGGTCATTCGACTGCCGCGCCACGGCGCCAGTTGTCCCGTGGGGATCGGCGTGTCGTGCTCCGCCGACCGCCAGGCCAAGGCGAAGATCACCCGCGACGGCATCTTCCTCGAACAGCTCGAAACCAACCCGGCGCAGTATCTGCCGGACGTCGATGAGCGCAAGCTCGGCGACGACGTCGTGCACATCGACCTGCGGCGCCCAATGGACGAGATCCGCGCCACGCTGTCGCGCTATCCCATCAAGACGCGCCTGGCGCTCAGCGGCCCGATGATCGTGGCGCGCGACATCGCCCACGCCAAGCTCAAGGAACGCGTCGACCGCGGCGAAGGCTTGCCGCAGTACGTGAAGGATCACCCCATCTACTACGCGGGCCCCGCAAAGACTCCGCAGGGCTACGCCTCGGGATCGTTCGGCCCGACGACGGCCGGACGGATGGATACGTACGTCGATTTGTTCATGCAGCACGGCGGCAGTTACATCACCGTGGCGAAAGGCAACCGATCGCCGGTGGTCACCGAAGCGTGCGCCAAACACGGTGGCTTCTACCTGGGTTCGATCGGTGGCCCGGCCGCGATACTGGCGCAGGAGAACATCAAGCACGTCGAGGTGCTCGAGTATCCCGAGCTCGGCATGGAAGCGATCTGGAAGATCGAAGTGGAGAACTTCCCCGCCTTCATCATCGTCGACGACAAGGGCAACGACTTCTTCGGGCGACTGTAGGCCTGCGGCCGGCGTCCTTTCTATGGCCCGCTCCCCGTTGGGTCGCTGCGGGCTGCCAAGCCCCACACAGTACAGGTGAGCCGGCCGTTGTCGACCAACGCGGGGAATCACGCTAGAAGCAACGGACAACGACGACGCCTGCCATGCAGTTTATCAACTCGCAAATTTGGTCAAGAAGATGAAAAACGGAAATCCGGAAACCAGGAACGGGAAGTGGGGCAGCGGCCTCGGCGATCGCCGGTGCTTCATTTTCAACTGCCGGTTCCCGGTTTTCCATTTTCCGCTTCCGGGGCTGCCCGCATGAAGCACTTCCGTAAAATCCTCATCGCCAACCGCGGCGAGATCGCGGCGCGCATCATGCGTACGTGCCGCGCCATGGGCATCCACACGGCGGCTATCTATGCCGACCCGGACCGCAACGCGCCGTTCGTGCGCGCCGCGGATGAGGCCGTGTACATCGGCCCGCCGGTGACCGGCGGCTCGTTCCTCGCCATCGAGAAGATCGTCGACGCCGCGCTACGCGTCGGCGCCGACGCGGTCCACCCGGGGTATGGCTTCCTCGCCGAGAACGCCGACTTCGCGCAGGCCTGCGCCGATGCCGGGATCACGTTCGTCGGCCCCTCACCCGAATCCATCCGCCGCATGGGCAGCAAGATCGAGGCGAAGGAGATCGCCGTCGCCGCGGGAGTGCCGGTGATTCCCGGCTTCAGCGCCGCCAGCCTCTCCGACGCCGAGATCGAAACGCGCGCCCGTGCCGCCGGCTACCCGCTGCTCATCAAGGCATCGGCCGGCGGTGGCGGCAAAGGCATGCGCATCGTTCACGACGCGGCCACGCTCGCGGCGTCCCTGGCCGCCGCCCGCCGCGAGGCGAAGAGCGCGTTCGGCGACGACACCCTTTTGGTCGAACGCTACATCGCCGCGCCGCGGCACATCGAGATCCAAATCCTCGGCGACACCCACGGCAACGTCATCCATTGCTTCGAACGTGAGTGCTCGATCCAGCGTCGCTACCAGAAAATCATCGAGGAAGCCCCCTCCCCCGCTGTCGATGCGGCGCTGCGCATCCGCATGGGCGCCGCCGCGGTCGCCATCGCGCGCGCCATCGGGTATCATAACGCGGGCACCGTCGAATTCATCGCTGACGCACAGGGTGCGTTCTACTTCCTCGAGGTCAACACACGACTGCAGGTCGAACACCCGGTGACCGAAGAAATCACCGGGCTTGACCTGGTGCGTTTGCAGATCCTGATCGCGCAAGGCGCGCCCCTGCCGGTGCGCCAGGAGGATCTGCGCATCAACGGGCACGCCATCGAGGCCCGCGTCTACGCGGAAGATCCGAACAATGATTTCCTGCCCTCGACCGGCACGCTCGTGTGCTGGGAGCACACCCTGACGGACGGGGTGCCGGCCACGGGACTGCGCTACGAGAGTGGCGTCGAGACCGGCTCCGAGGTCACCATCTACTACGACCCGATGCTGGCCAAGATCATCGCGCACGCGTCCACCCGTGCCGAAGCTGCGCAACGCCTCAGCCGCGCCCTCGGCGCCATGCGCGTCCACGGCGTGCGCACCAACATCCCGCTGCTGCGCCAGATTCTGCAGCACCCCGAGTTTCTCGCCGGCAACCTGAGCACGCACTTCATCACTGACCATCTCAGCCTCGACCACGCGCCCTCCACGGCGCAACTGGAAGCCGATCGTGTGCATGCAGTCGCCGTCGCCTTGTGGCTCCAGGAGCAGCGCCGGGCACTGGCACCCGTGCTGTCCGGCATTCCCTCGGGCTGGCGCAACAATCCGAGCCAGATGCAAGCGATCGCCTTCACCAGCGGCGCGACGCCGATTGAAGTGCGCTATTGTATTCATTCGCGCGCGGCGATCGAGGTAGAAGTCGACGGCACGCCACACCGGGCGAATCTATTGGCGTGCGCTGCCGATCACATCGCCTTCGCGCTCGATGATGTCCGCCGCACGTGCCGCCTGGTGAGCCGGGATGACGTACACTACGCGCACAGCGCGCACGGGACGTCGGAGCTGCGCGAAGTCCCCCGCTTTCCCCCACCCGCGCGCGCCGAGGTACCGGGCGGCTGTCACGCGCCGATGCCGGGAAAGATTCTCGCGGTCCGCGTGACCTCCGGGCAGAGCGTGAAGAAGGGGGAGACGCTGCTCATCCTGGAGGCGATGAAGATGGAACACGAGGTGACTGCGCCGCACGATGGCGTGGTGCGCGACGTGCTCGTGGAGGCCGGGCAGCAGGTGGATGCGGGGGCGGTGCTGGTGGCGCTGGACGCGACTCGGATTGAAGAGAATGGAAAACAGGAAACCTGAAATGGAAAACCGGGAATGACAAATGAAGAAAACGGCAAGTCGGTACTGACGTGAAAGGTGACGACATCGCAGCGCGGCTGGTGGCGCTCGGGGTGGCCGTCATCAAGACAGTCGATGCCTTGCCTGATACGCTCGCGGGGAAGCATGTGGGTGGCCAGTTGCTCCGCTGTGGAACTTCCCCTGGAGCCAACTACGAAGAAGCGCGCGGCGCTGAAAGCAGGCGGGACTTTCTTCACAAGCTGGGAATCACTTTGAAGGAACTTCAGGAAACTCGCTACTGGCTCCTTGTCGTTTCGGGAGCTTGTTTGGTTCCGGACGGCGTACTGAAGGATGCACTACTTGAAGTCGATGAGCTCTGTAGAATTGTCGGCACATCAGAACGAACCGCCACCGCGAATCAAAAGGCGTAGGAGACGCAACGTGCCACCCTCTTCAATCACCGGTTTTTCATTTCCGGTTTCCTGTTTCATGTTTTCCATTTTCTTCATCTCAGGAGCTACGCGATGACCAACGCCACTCTGTATGATCTCCGCTACGACGCTGCCTGGATCACCTTGAACCAACCCGAGAAGCGCAACGCGCTCAGCGACGATGTGGTCGTCGGGTTGTTGGCGCATCTGCGCGCTGCGATCGACGATCCGCGTGTCCGCGCCATCGTCATTACGGGCGCTGGCTCGGCGTTCTGCGCCGGGGCTGACTTGAAGAGCGGCGGCGTGCGTGCCGGCGATGACGAGCCCCCCTTCGTCACGGTGATGAAGACGATCTGGGAGTCGCCGAAGCCGGTCGTCGGGCGGATCAACGGGCCTGCGTTCGGCGGCGGCGTCGGCCTGGCCGCCGCCTGCGATATCACCGTGGCCGCGGAGTCAGCGATGCTCAGCTTCAGCGAGGTGCGCATCGGCGTCATCCCGGCGATGATCTCCGTCGTCGTCATTCCCAAGCTCGGCATCCAGAACACCATGTGGCTGTTCCTCACCGGCGAGCGCTTCGACGCTCGCCGTGCCGTGGATCTCGGCTTGATCCACCGCGCCGTCCCCGCCGGCGAGCTCGACAGCGCCGTCGAAGATGTGCTCGGCATGATCCGACTCGGCGGGCCCAATGCGATTCGCGCAGCCAAGCAGCTGGTGCGCCGCATTCCGGAGATGTCGATGGACGACGGCTTCCGCTACACTGCCAAGAAGATCGGCGAGTTGTTCGCCTCGAATGAGGCTGCCGAAGGCATGAGCGCGTTCATCGAAAAGCGCAAGCCGAAATGGGCAGCGGATCGCTGATGGCTGATCGCTGATGGCCGAGAAGATGAGACTAGGTAGGGTGGGCACTGCCCACGTCTTTTCAGGTGGAGCTGCAGGTGGTGGGCCATGCCCATCCTACTCAGCTGGATGCGGTGGCGGCGCAGCATGCTGCGCCTTAATGGAATGGACCGACAATGAGTGACGATATCCTGCGCATTGCCAACTGCAGTGGGTTCTACGGCGACCGCTTGAGCGCGGCGCGCGAGGTGGTCGAGGGTGGACCCATCGACGTGCTGACGGGCGACTACCTCGCCGAGCTGACGATGATGATCCTGTTCAAGGATCGGATGAAGAATCCCGACGCCGGCTTCGCGCGCACCTTCCTGCGGCAGATGGAAGAGGTGCTCGGCACATGCGTCGAGCGCAAGATCAAAGTGGTTGTGAATGCCGGCGGCTTGAACCCGGCGGGCCTCGCTGCCGAGTTGGAGAAGCTCGCCACGCGTCTCGGCATCAAGGCCACGATTGCCCACGTCGCTGGCGATGATCTGCTGGCGCAGCTGCCGGCGCTCCAGCAACGCGGCGTCGAGCTGCGCCACCTCGACAAGGGCATCCCACTGTCGTCGCTGCAGGAACAGATCGTCACCGCCAACGCCTACCTCGGCGCGTGGGGCATCGTCGAAGCGCTACGCCGCGGCGCCGACGTCGTCATCTGCCCGCGGGTCACCGATGCCGCGCTGGCAATCGGGCCGGCAGCGTGGAAGTTCAACTGGGCACGCGACGACTGGGATCGCCTGGCCGCCGCCATTGTCGCCGGGCACATCATCGAGTGCGGCGCCCAGTGCACCGGCGGTAATTACTCCTTTTTCAAGGAGGTGCCACACATCGACCGCATCGGCTTCCCGATTGCCGAGATGCATCGCGACGGCAGCTTCGTGATCACCAAGCACCCGGGCACCGGCGGCCTCGTCTCAGTGGGCACGATCACCGCCCAGCTCCTCTACGAGATCCAGGGACCGCGCTATTTGAATCCCGACGCCACGGCACATTTCGATTCGATTCACCTCGAGCAGGAAGGGCCGGACCGCGTCCGTGTCTCCGGGATCACCGGTGAGCCACCACCGCCGACCACCAAGGTGTGCATCAACTACCTCGGGGGCTACAAGAACTCGATGACCTTCGTGCTCGCCGGTCTCGACATCGAGGCGAAGGCGCACCTGGCCGAGGAGACGCTGTGGAAGCTGCTCGGCGGTAAGCAGCGCTTCCGCGACGTCGACGTGCGGCTGGTGCGTTCGGATCGCGTCGATCCGCAGTCGAACGACGATACGTTCGCGCATTTGCGAGTGACGGTGAAGGACGCGGACGCAACCAAGGTCGGACGCGCCTTCAGCAACAAGGCCGTCGAGATGGCGCTGGCGAACTACCCGGGGTTTTTCATCACCTCGCCGCCGGGTGAGGCCTCGCCGTACGGCGTCTACTGGCCGGCCCTGGTGCCGTCGGAGCTGGTTGAACACCGCGTCGTGATCAACGGCGAGACCGTTGCCATCCCGCCGATGCTGTCGCCGGCAGCGAATCCCGATCCGCAACCGCGGCGCGGCGTCACCGCGTCGGCACCCGGAGGTCCGACAGAGCACCTCCCGCTCGGCACGATCTGTGGCGCGCGCTCGGGCGACAAGGGCGGCAACGCCAACGTTGGGGTGTGGGTCAAGCATCCGGAAGCGTATGCGTGGCTCGAGGGGTACCTGACCGTCGAGCGCTTTAAAGCACTGATCCCCGAAGCCGCGCCGCTCAGGGTCGAGCGGCATCCGCTGCCGAATCTGCTGAGCGTAAATTTCGTGGTCGTCGGGCTGCTGGGCGACGGGGTTGCGGCATCGACGCGCAGCGATCCGCAAGCGAAGAGCTTCGGCGAATACCTGCGCGCCAAGCTCGTCGACATTCCACGCGCCCTGCTGGCGGCGTGAGCCGGCGCAACGGCAATTGACCTGACAACCAGCCGGCCCTATGCTGCGTGAGCAAGAGGAGACTAAGGCATGCTCCGGTATTTCTGTGATCGCTGCGAAGCTGAAGTAGAGACGCAACAGGATCTGACCACCTTCACCAGCGAGGTCGGGGACGGGGTCATGTCCTCATGGCGTACGCGGCGCGAGCTCTGCATGAAGTGTCTCGACGAAGCCAAAGATCTGGTGGGCAAGTTCTTCGCCAAGGCGCAATCCAACCGCCGCGCAAAATAACCGAAGGTGATCCGCCGCTCCTCTTTGAACGAGGACTGCCGGGCGGTTTGAACACCCTATGAACAAGACGGCTATCAACGGCGTGCTCCTGATCGCGCTCGGCATCGCAGTGGGCGGCGCCCTCGGATGGCGCGGCGCGCACGGCCGTGACGCGTCCGTGGACGACGACGCCGGCAGGTCGGTATCCGCAGCCACGCAGCGCTCGGGCGCGGGTGCGACCGCGAGCCGCGACGATCAGCGCAGCGCACGGCTGGAACGCCAACTCGAGATCCTCGCGGCCAAGCTGGACGCGGAAGCGGAGCGCCGCCGCCGCCTCGAGGCGCGACTCGAGGTGCTCGACGGCCAGCTGACCGCGTTGCGCGGCAGCGCTCCCGAAACCGTGGAGGAGGCGGCCGCGAAACCCGAAGCCGCCGCGGCCGCGCCCAGTGTTGCCGCCGCGCCGGCGAGCGGAGAAGAGAGCGTCACGTCGATGGAGCACGCGCTGGTTGCCGCGGGAATCGATGCACCGACGGCGACCGAGATCCGGCGCCGGCGCGACGCGCTCACGTTGTCGGAAATCTACCTGCGCGATCAGGCGACGCGTGAGGGATGGCTGGACACGCCCGACTTCGCCGCCAAGATGGCGGAGATCGATCAGCAGCGCACGTCAATCCGCGACGAGATCGGCGACGACGCCTACGACCGCTACCTCGCCGCGCTCGAACATCCGAATCGCGTGGCCGTCAACGAAGTCATGCTCGACTCCCCCGCGGCCGCGGCCGGTCTCCAGGCCGGCGACGTGGTCCTGCGCTACGGCGACACCCGCATCTTCGATCCCGGCGAGCTGGTCACGGCCACCCGCGGCGGCACCGCCGGAGAGCCCGTGCAGCTGGAGATCATCCGTCAAGGCCAGCGGCTGGAGATCAACGTCCCGCGCGGCCCACTCGGCGTCAGTATCGCCGCCAGCCGCGGCAATCCGGGCGAGAGCTGAAAGCGAACACCAACGCTACGGCGATTCCCGGGTTCCCCCGGTTTGGTTTTCCCGCTGCGCAAATCAGGCAGGTTTGCAGCTCATTGGAAGAGGAAGCTCACCCTTCGAGAGCCTCAGGGTGAGCGGAACATCTCCCAATATTTCAGGTGGGCGTCCGCTCATGCTGAGGCTCTCGAAGCGTGGGCGGGGCTTTTCAACCGGTTGTTTCGGGCTCGCGCCGGCACGTCAGTTCAGCTGCGTGCGAATCTCCGCCAGCTCATTTTGAGCGAACACGTAGTTCGGCTCAATCGCCAGCGCCGTCTCGAATTCCTCGATCGCCTTGTTGAGCAAGCCCTTGGCGCGATAGATCCGACCGAGGTTGCAGTGCGGGTAGTGGCGCGGCTCGTAACGGGTCGCGGTCACCGCGCGTTCCAACCACGGGATGGCGTCGTCGAGCTGGCCTTTGTGGATGAGATATGAGCCGATGTCGTTGTACGGGTTTCCAAAGCTTGGATCGACCGCGATGGCTTTCTTGCATTCGTCAATGGCGTCGTCGAGGCGGCCCTGAAAGCTGTATGTCCAACCGAGGAAGGTGTGCGCCTCCGCGGTCGGATGATACGCCACCGACGCTTGATACAGGCGGATGGCCTCGTCCAGGTTGCCGTTCATTTGCTCGCGATAGGCGCGCTCCAGCAACTGGATGGCATTTCGTTTCCGGTCCTCGGTATCCACGCGATGCATTGTGTGGCAGGACGCCCGATGGTTCAAGAGTCAAGTGACGCGGCGAGGAGCCTGCCGTCGTGTGCCGCTCTTACCCTCGTGCGCCAAGGCTGATACAGTCTTCGCCATGCCCGATTTCACCACTGATGGAATGGAAGGGGAACGACGCGGCTGCGAGTCGTAAGGAGGAAACGATGCCGATCCAGCAGACAACGCCCGCTGATGCACAGCGATTGATGGACCAGGGACAGCGCTACATCGACGTGCGCACCGAACAGGAGTTCGCCGCCGGTCACCCGGCACGCGCCGTCAATATCCCGATCGCGATGCCCAATCCGGCAACCGGGCAGATGGCAATGAACCCCGACTTCGTCTCGGTTGTCGCAGCCCACTTTCCGAAGGACGCGCAGATCATCGTCGGCTGCCAATCCGGCGGGCGCTCACAGCGCGCCGCGGAGGTTCTCGCACAAGCCGGCTACGCCAATGTAAGCAACATGCACGGCGGCTTCAGCGGCGCCCCCGACCAGATGGGCTGGAGCGAAGCGGGCCTCCCCGTGTGCAAGGATTGCGGGCCGGAGAATTCGTACGCGGGACTGCGCGGCAAGCGCGGTTGAGCGATATCGATCGCTTGAAGAGAATGGAAAACCGGGAGCTGGGAATGGAAAATGGAGAACCGGATCCTGGACGCGCCAACGTACACGATCGCGGTTTACCGGTTTTCCATTCCCGGTTTTCCATTCCCGGTTCTCCATTCCCGGTTTTCCATTCCCCCGCTTTTACCATGCGGCGCTGACTCTCGAGTAACCCGATGGCCATCCGTATCACTCGCGTCTACACCCGCTCCGGCGACAAAGGCGATACCGGTCTCGTCGGTGGCGCGCGCGTTCCGAAGGATGCTTTACGCATTGAAGCCTACGGCACGATTGACGAGCTGAACTCGATCGTCGGTCTGGCGCGGGTGTTCAACACCGAGGCGGCGACGAACCCCGCGACCGCGCGTATCGAGGAGATGCTGAAGCGGCTGCAGAATGAGCTCTTCGATCTCGGCAGCGAGTTGGCAACCCCGCCGCAGGCGTTTTACGAAGGGATGTTTCGCGTCACGGCCGAGGATGTGAAAGCTCTCGAACGTCTGATGGACGAGTGCCAGAAGGAGCTCGAACCGCTCAACTCGTTCATCCTGCCCGGCGGCGGGAAACTCAGCGCCTTCCTACACCAGTGCCGCACCGTCTGCCGGCGCGCCGAGCGCATCGTTCTGCGACTGGGCCGCGAAGAAGACATCGGCCCGTGGCCGTTGCGCTACCTCAATCGATTGAGTGATCTCTTCTTCGTGCTGTCGCGCTGGATCGCCAAGCACTCCGGGGAACCGGAGTACCTGTGGGAGCGCGGCTTGCGCTCGCACGAGCGCAAGCCGAAGAAATGAAGGGACTGAAGGGGCAAGCCATGCGATCCATCTATCTCAAGCAACTCGAGCTCGGGCCAATGCAGAATTTCGTGTACCTCGTCGGCGACCCGGTAACCCGGGAGGCCGTGGTCATCGACCCGGCCTGGGAGATCGATCGCATCATGCAGGTGGTCGAGCAGGACGACCTGAAGCTGAAGGGCGCGTTGATCACCCATTTCCATCCCGACCACCTCGGCGGTGATTTCATGGGGCGGCACATTCAAGGCGCCACCGAGCTGTTGGCGCGCAATCTCGAGATCAAAATCTACTTGCACACGACGGAAGCCGACTACGCCAGCCGGATCGCCGGTCTGTCCGCCTCGGACATGGTACGCACCAGCGGCACGGAGGAAATCCGCATCGGCAGCCTCGGGGTGCGCTTCATCCATACGCCGGGACACACGCCGGGCTCACAGTGCTTCCTCGTCGACGGCCGCCTGATCTCGGGCGACACGCTGTTTATCGGCGGCTGCGGCCGGGTCGATCTCCCGGGCAGCGACCCGTCGCAGATGTACGACAGCCTGGACAAGCTCAAGCAGCTGCCCGACGACACGGTGCTGTATCCCGGTCACAACTACGCCGACCGCGTCACCTCGACTATCGGCGACGAGAAGCGCCGCAACCTGCACATGCGCTTCAACCGCCTCGAAGATTTCCTGGGATTGATGGGCTACTGAGAACCACGATTGGCGAGTAACCAGCACGGCCTGGCGCGGCTCCACCGCGGCCGACGTACACTCCGGCGCCCATACCATACGCATGCCGGTCTACGCACTTGACATGCTACGTAATTTAATATATTCAGCTCCACGCCCGGTTTCCGCGTTCCACAATCGAAACTGCGCGAAAGGAGAATTACATGAGGCATTCAATGCGACAGCTCCTCGCGGTCGGTGCGCTCGTGGCGTCCCTGTGGATGGCCGCTGGCGTGCCGCCGGCAGCGGGAGACGAACGGATGGTCAATATCAACACGGCATCAGTCGCCGAGTTGGGCGATCTCAAGGGCATCGGCGACGCGAAGGCCAAGGAGATTCTGGAGTATCGGGAAAAGAACGGGCCGTTCAAATCAGTGGACGACCTGCGCCAGGTCCACGGCATCGGCAACAAGCTGCTGGAAAAGCTGCGTCCCCACATCACGGTCGGCCCCGTGGCGGCCGCGGCTGCCGCACCCGCGGCGGCTGCGAAGCACTGAGTCCACTTCGAACGCGGAAACCGGGCGGCACCGCGCGACGACAGTGATCAGTGACAAGTGATCAGTGACAAGTGATCAGTGATGAGAGATAAGGTCAGGGCTGAAGGATGGGGAAGCAGAAGGTGCCATGGAACAGACGACGGCCGCGGGCCCGCTGGCCGCAGGCCTGAACCTGTTCGTGTACGGCACCTTGTGTGAAGCGGCGCTGGTGCGACGTCTCACCGGTCGCAGCTTCGCAATGGAGGCAGCGGTGCTCAGCGGCTATCGCCGCTTCGAGCCGCCGGGAAGCTACGCCTACATTACCCCCGACGCCACCAGCGAGGTGCACGGCCTGGTGTTGCGCAACATCGACGCCGCGGCCTTGCGGGCGTTCGATGCGTACGAGGAGGCAGGGCAGCTGTATCGGCGCGTCGAGGTGCAGGTGACGGTGGGGGCACAGATCGAAGCGGCGCAGGCGTACATTGGGCTTGCCGTGGCGCGCTAGCGATGCACGGCGCCGACGCCAGGCCTCGCACCACACTCATTGGGTGGGCGTGGCGTCTTGCTGGCGCGACCAACAACTCAGTCGTACAGACATGGCGCGCCCGCAACGGTCTGGGCACAAGCGTGTTTCGTAGCGCCCGCCGTGCGGTGCGGTCAACCATCTCTGCCTTCGATCACACCCGCCGAATGCCGACCATGATTGGCGCGCGTCTTTGTGCGCGTGGTGCGCTTCCCCAAAGTGCCGCGCAAGCTGCTGGAGATCCCCAGCCCCACGGAGGTCGCCGCCGTACTCTCGGAGCTCGACTCGCCCGTCTCCCGCCCCCTCTTGTTCTGTGCCTACGCTGCCGGCCTGCGGGTCAGCGAGGCCCGGGATGCGCCATCACGAACGCGATCCACTCGTCACGAATCGTAGAACGGTCCGCCCGTTTCCGCACGTGGTCGAAGTAGTGGGTCGTTTTCACAGTGGTGGATCATCCCACCATGGGGCTTCAAGAGCAAAGACCGCCGCCGAACGCAGAAGCTCATGCGCGCGCGGCGCTCTTCCGCGCGGCGCATGCAGCGTCATGTTCGGCCTTTTGTCCGCCATTCAGTACAGCCAGACAAGCGGCGCTGTCGACCGCTGGCGGCGTTCATGGCCCGCGGACAGAGTTGGACCCGTTCGAACAACTTGGAGCGCATCAGCTTCGGGAACCAGCACCTCTTCGCATCTGTTGCTCGGCGTCTGCGGGCGTCCATAGTAATGCCAAC